>Ga0265780_10000146_pt1 | contig 113901 bp, 110 predicted proteins | sample P1T30metagenome_FD_192432 | JGI IMG/M metagenome (GOLD analysis project Ga0265780, IMG submission 192432) | Plant litter microbial communities from East Loma Ridge, Irvine, California - P1 T30 | ecosystem: Environmental > Terrestrial > Plant litter > Unclassified | place: USA: California...
TTCTAAGCGATGCGATGTGTACGAGAAGCACACGACAACAAGGCTGTGCTTGTACTTGCCTCGGATGGCATCTGTAGGTCTCTCGCTCTTTCCTTCCGTCATCGACCAGACGGGCTAGCGTGACATCTGGTAAGGCTGAACATCGAATGTGGGGGCGGTAGGTGGGCGCGTCCAGCGTCCCTTGTTTGTGTTGCATTGCAGCACTGTCAATCCAACCACGCAACGACTTCCCTACCGTGTCCAATTCGACTTCAGTTGGATACAAAAGGCTTCATCTGAATCCGAAGATGGCATCCACAACTCCCACGCGTATGCTCTGGTGCTTCGGTTCATCCTGAGAGCCTACTAACGTGATTCCAGATGAACCACCCTCGCAACGCCAACGTACGCGCAGCAAGTCGCCCCGGAGTCGCCCAACCACACCCCTCCGACCATCCTCTCGATCCTCCTTACGCGACAGCGTGCAACGTGGCCGTGGCGCAGCTGCCTCCAGTAATGCGCTGGAAGGTCTCCAGGACGGCTTCGCTGAGCTCAGCGACGCGATGGCAGACCTAGAGCAGAACTTCATGCAGCTGCAATTGATGCACGAAAGCCTGGCTCGATTCTCCGAGAGCTTCGCGGGCTTTCTCTATGGCATGAACATGAATGCGTTCTGCGTGGATTTCCCTGAGGTGCGCATGATCGATGACAATGCACTTTAGTGAGAGAATGGCACAATTGACGGTCATTATTAGGCACCGATCCCCGAGTCCTTCAAGCGACCGCAGAATCATCCTGACCTCGGTACCGCAAATTTCAATCGTAGTCAAAGGGAGGATGATATGGAGGCCACCTTCCTCACCACGGACACGTCTTTTGTCGAGAACCCACCAAGCAGCAAGATCTCATCCAAATTCCACACGCCCCAGACCCCTGCGCCAGCATCAAAAACAGCAGGGGCTCCGAGGGGAAGAGGAGGAATCCCACGAGCAGGCGGAGGTCGTGGTATACCTACACGCGGTGGTGCCACAAGAGGTGCAAGAGGGGGCAGTGGCATCGCAAGAGGTGGTGCTGGGAGGGGACGAGGCACATAATGAGATTGGAGAAGCAGAGCAACCTCGCGCAAATGATACCCTAAGAGCTGCATGGATCGCTGATATATGTCGTTACTATAAGATGATGGTTGATTCGATTTATCTAGGACCAACAACTTCATTGTGCACCAGGTTCCTTGTCTGAACTCATTAGGCTCCATCACTACTATTAGGATTATCGCCCGCATCGAAATGCACAAGTGTAAATGCCGCAATCCAGGCTATCGCCGAGCCGCATGAGTGGGGTATCGTAAATTCAATCGCAAGCGGTCGTAGAGAAGAAGAAAGGGTAGGGCATGACCGTGGAAAAGTCGGATATCTGGGAGTATGCTCAGGGCAGTGCTCCAGCATAGGTCTTGACGTATTCGCTTCGGCTCTCTTTACGTAGGGCCCAGCCCTTAATGGCAATGAGGACGGTCGTCCAAGCCATTAGAAGCGCTGTGACTCCCATGGTAATTGTAAAGGTAAACATGGCATCCAGCCCGTACTGCTCTAGCGCAGCCACCGTATCTTTATTGCTGACCATAAAGGCGATCCCACCCGCAATGAGGCAGAACGAAGCGATGATCTCGGTAGGTGGGCGAGACGGAAGGAAAGAGGTCGGTGGTGAGATGTACAGGGTAATGTACGTCAAGCCACGCGCGAGCGCAAAGCCCATGAACATGCCACCCCACTGAGCGTGTATCATCGTCGAGAGCATCGAATCTTGGTGATGAGAGGACATCATCTTTCCGAGGAGCATAATGACGAGCGCAGGAAGAGGATTCATGGAGAAACGGTACTGGCGCGGCTCTTGCCAGGACTCGTCTCGGGCGTTCGACTGCAGTGGTACGACTGCGCTGTTGAGGAATTCTCGCATCCTCTTGGACTCGATGATCATGCCCAGCTAGGGTGGTCTCGTTAGCGGGGTGCGCTAAAAGTGAAGGACTACAACCGGACATACCAAGCCACCACCAAAGAACATGACCGGTATTGCCGCGTGCTCCAAATCTTGTGCCGTCCACTCATCTCCCCAAGCAGCCAGATGCTCGAGGAAAACGTTGGAAGCGCCGTACAGCCAGATTACAAACGATTCGGTGAACTCTGCTGATGGTAGTCCCGCCCTGCGACGACCGACTACCTCCTTCGGTGGCTTCACGTTCCAAGCCCAACCAAAGTCAGCGAAAGCGCCCATCCATCTTCCAAGCGTAAGGAGGCCGTAGAGGAAGAAAATGCCACCTTTAACGAAGTGCGCAAGGACGTTGAAGATCGCTCCACCTCTTGCGATGCCACCGAGAACGACAGTGCCGGTCAGGATAGCAACAAGTCCTTGGATCGGTAAAGTCCGCTCGAACACGACGTACACGAAACGAATGACTTTGAGAGTACGACCAGCAACGAAACGTGCTACGTTGCGCGAGAAGAACCGGTCCACCGGAGTGTTTCGCAGGAAGCCACGCTTCTCTGAATCATCGTCCAGGGTGTCATCGTCTTGCTGTGTGAAAGGCCTATTCTGTCCAATGAATTCCTGGTCCTCGGATTCTACACTAGGTGATCGCGAATGGCCAAACAAAGAGGACGAGTTGCGTTCGGTCCCTTGGCCAGAGTCTTGCGAGAACCGGGAAGTATCTGGGCACTCATCATGCACTCGCTGGTAGCGGGTCATGTTCGCAACGGTCATCGAGTTCGCCTCACTTCCCATGGACTGCGATCTACTTGGTCCAGTGTACATCTGGATCACCCACATGAAGACCCACGCGGATGCGATCCACGTGACAATCCATCCCGTCTTGTTGTGTGAGTTGTTCGCGTACAGCTCTGGTGTCTTATGGCTGTAAACAACACCAAGGACAAGCGCGAGTGCATTCGTCGCTAAGAAAGCTAGCTGGGAAGGAAGAGTAAGTCGCGATCGCGCAATGCTCAGCATGACGGCTGTCAGGTGTCAGCTCAACGTTGCCGGGCTTACACATCATAGCTTACCAATTGGCAGAAGCACGACCCAAGCCAGAATTTCCAAACCGATGTGCCAATATATCAGCGTCGCATGCCCAGAAAGACTCCAATAGCTTCTAGGTTGGCCTTCGATTTGGGGTTGGGGTTGAGGCGCATCGTGCGCGCTCATATCCATGTGCTCATCGCCATGCGCCGCTACCAAAGATAGTAGCAGCGCTGCCGTGGCTAATCTCAGAGCTATGCGATTCGGCATGTGTAGCTAGGTAAAAATACGGTCCAGGTCTTTAGGAGAGGAAGAAGTGCTGAGCTATCAAACACCGGGATGATTAGAGAAGAACGCAAAGCGCGGACGGTGTGTGCTATTATATCCTAGGAAAAGATGCAGGCAGCGGATTCAGAAAGGAAACCACGAACGAGGAAATCGGGGTATTATGGCATTCTGACTTGCCGACCCCGGCCACCATCTCTTGTCTTATTTCTCGCAAGGTCCCGGAACTTTCGGAACCTGAGGTTCGACTGGTGTCATCAAGACATGTTTGTCAGCGCACGCGCGATTCTTTAGATGTGCGTGACGCGATGGTAGGCCATGAAAAATAATTTAGTGTAGGAATCGGGCTTTTGCTCCGTCTGTAATGAGCCACAGTAGGGTGTGGGTCATCTCGACCAACGACATCAACATGTCTGCACGGTTGTGCTCACCTCAGTTGAGGTTTCGTGAGACCTGGAGTTATACGCCTTAGTCAGATTGGCTTTGAATTGCCGTTCGCGATCAAAGAAAGGTGGGGTTTCGTCCATGTGATGTGTATCTCAGTGATGGTCGGGAAGAGTTACAGCCACGCCTGCATCGGCTTCGGTGTCGTCGACAATCCGTCTCGGCTATTTCTTGACACCGCAAACTACAGCTGTCATACATGCAAACCAGCTTGCACACCGTTGCTTCCAAAAGTGCCGCATATGCGATGTCGTGGGTCCAGATCTCAAGACCTCCAATCTTTGCAAGCAATTTTCCTTTGCTAACTCCAGGCTTCCTCCGAGATTTTGCGATCACGTCCGACTCCGCAATTGACGCTATCGGCGATCATAGCGAATAACGTCATACATACACACCCTTAAACCAATTAAGCTTCTCACTCGCGTCTTGGCTTGATGTACGATTCCGGCGGACACTTCACATGCTCAGACCGCCTTGTGGTCGTCTTTCCGGGCGCTTCCGGCTGACGGCTGCTGGGTGATGATAACTCATGGTGACGAAGGCGAATGTCGTAGAGAAAGTACTGGGGTTTTTCTCTTAACAGTCACCTACACGAGAAGCAGAAATCACGCAGTTTGGTGACGTTTGACCGCGAAAACCTGTCTCTTAGTAAGAATGCATATGTTACAAAAGAGGTATCAAGAACGATCCGATCCGGCAGTTAATCGTCATTTGACTCATCGCCGACGCGCAGGGATCCGAATGCATATTTCTGCCCAGTCCTCACACACTGGTCACAATGGCACTTTTCGCATTGCTCGATACTGAGCTCTTGGACAGTGCAGGCTTCCCGTCCCTTGCACGTGGCGTCCTTCCAAGTCTCGACCAGCATGCGCAGATGTTGTTCCACTATGCGGCGGCTTCTACAAGAATGCAATTAAGTAGCACAACCAGACCCACCATAGCTAACATGCAAGCTGTAGCCAGCAAGATTCGGTCTTAAACTCTTCTCCGCACGAAGGTGCCCCACTAATGTGATGGATAGAAACATGGTCCCTCGTTGCCACAGCTATGGAATCGCTGCGTGGATCTTAAGTGATGCTCCCTACGTTCCACCCACAGCAGTACCTGCAAATCAAACTCCACTTACATGAAAGTCGGGGCGTAAAAGACAACAGTTACAAGAGTGAAGCGGGCGCGTTGACATATTCCCATGGCGGAGGATATACGGTCAGAAGCGTGGATGTGTTTTGGACGGATTGAGGCCTCTAGTTGAGGAGAGTGGGCACCAGGTGCCGCAAGAATTCGTGATCGATTACCTTAACGAAGTTCGACCACAAAACACTAAGAGTACGTTAAAAGTAGAGCCTAGCTATCCTCAATCTGTTATATATAGCTTTCTTATTCTACTTGACTACTATTAAAGATAGATAGGCTGCTAGTTTAAGTTACAGACTTTGCTCTTTGTTGGCGGAGATTGGTGGTCTTATCAATCACGAATTCTTACGGTACCTGCTGTGGGTGTACAAGTCTGTTACGCACATTGAGAATTATGCTCGGAGCTGACTTTATGTGAAGTACAAGTTTGCAGCATGTGATGAAATCTCGCACGATTCGAGGACGTTTTTGCCATCAAGAGGCTGATAGTGAGTCGTGACAGGAGTAAATCTGAAGTTCGCGACGAACTGTCATCTTGGAAGGTGTCCACCTCAACAGTATCATCAACCCCATTCTCAATGACTGTCCCTTACTGGTTCATCAAACCCTCCAATTTCTCCACCTTCCCCTCCCTCCCCACAATCCTACACCCAAACTCACATGGCCTCGGATTCGGCGACGACTCATACGTAATCTCCGGCAAGTACTCTTTCCCCTCATCACCAAGCGGCCTCCTGATATCGCATGCCCACGCCATGCACGCCACCGCAATCACAAGACTGCGTTCCGCAAAGTCGTACCCGGGACATGCGCGCCTTCCATATCCAAACGGGGCATAGGACTGACAATTGGGATACGTCGTCAGTGGTTCCTTGTATGTTGGGTACGAAGGATCAACCCAGCGAGCGGGATTAAAAGGGTGTTGGTCTGGGAATTTGACCGGGTCGGATAAGATGGCACTACTCAGAGTCAGTCGATCATTCTTCGCATGAAAACAAAAGGTGGCATACCCGTAATTTGCATGGAAAACAGTTCCCGTTTTGAAGCGATAGCCCTGATACTCATCATCTTCATCCAGTTGATGCGGTATCCCCAGCTCAGCTACAATCGTCCTGTACCTTATACCCTCGCACACCACGGCTCTAACGAGCGGCAGGTTTGGTATATCTTCCCAGTTCGGCAGTCGATCTGGCCCAACGACCTCATCAACTTGTGCCTGGAGCTTAGTCTGCCACTCTGGGTACGCCATCATCAAATACACAAAAGTAAGCAGCGCATTGTGCGTAGAGCGCGTACCCGCGCCAATCAATGAGAAAAAGGCGTAGTTGGCTTCAATGTCGGGAATCTCGTAGTCTTTCCTGTGAGCCAGAAATTCGTTGAAGATACCCGGCTGCTCTGTTGGTGGACTGTCGCCGCGCTGGCGCTCGATATTTTCCTGGAAGTTCTCGACGCGATCTGCCACAAAGGTTTTGAGCTCTTGTAGTCGTCGCATGCTTGGGACCAGCCAAGTTGGCAAGTAGCGCAGGTGAGTAAAGATATTGACCGGAAACTGAGACGGATCGAAAGCTGGCATGAACTTGTCGAAGAATTCCTCGTTTTCTGCTACGAAGGGGTGGGTGGGTGAGTCGATGTGTATGCCGTAGAAGGACCGTGCTATGACTCCATAACTGTAGGTCTGGAAATGGTCGCTGAATTTTGCTGGTGATCGTATGAGGTGTTGGATGCAGTTGATGGCTTCGGAGTGCATGGCGGCTTGATACTTTGAGTTTCCGGATATGGAGATAGCTGAGTGTACGAGCTTCCTTTCGCGTCGCCAGCCGTCTGCAAGTGAGGTCAGCACGCAGCCAATTTGTTCAAAGACTTGTGTTATGTTGTACCGTTCTTAGGCATCAAGGCTAAAGTCTTTCCATCCGTGATGTGTTCAACCGCGTAGGGGATGCCTCTTCCGCTATACTTCGTCGCTCTCTTCACGAAGAGCTCATGAACCATAGTCTCGTCCGAGACGACGACTTGTGTAATTCCAAAGACTTGAAACTGCATAATTGGGCCATAACTTTTGGCCCATGATGCGAAAAGAGGGACTAGGTTGCCTTTGCTTGGAGCTAAATCAAGCAAATTGCCAAGGAGGGGGTAGGCTATTTGTACAGGTTAGCAACATGCACCCGAATTTCACAACGAAGTAGTGGAAGTCAAAGAGCGACTTACCTCTAGGACCTGGCACAGCCTTTCCACCAACATCTTTGGATCTTCCAAGTGAGTGAGTCCCTGTAATGTAAACCACGAAAGCGAATCCTGCTAGCAAGACCCAAGCAGGCAAATACGACATACTCGATCGAAAGATTCAAAATTTGCTGAATCTACGAGAGCAAGAGCAGAAAGAGAAATAACGACACTTTATTCCACCCTGCTGAAGCATTGTTGTACCACTCGTGCCGCTCGCACAGCCCAGATCATCCTTCTCATGCATCATAGCTCGCAAACTGTGTCCTAAGGTTCGCTCGGTAGACAGTCTGACTCAGCTTATGTAGAAGTACGTTCGAATTTGGCAGGGCGCAGAAGCCCTGTACTGGCAATCATTCCTTGCCAATCCTGCGGAGACTTCTTTTTTACTCTCCGCACACGAGAAATGTCGCCGATTGGAGTACAAGATCGTACTGACGTCTGACCGGGGGCGCATCCTTCCAGGTGGTGCAAAGATGTGAATACAACGTTTGGTTCACTCGGCTAATTTCCTTTTCCTTCTCGGCCGGTGCTGTGCCGTTGTGACTGCGATGCTGTGGTCGTCAAGCCTTCCGAAGCGAATCCGCAGCCCAAGATACGCACCTTGACTGTGGCCATCTTGAATCCTGAACACATTTGTCAGTGCTTTTCGCTCGGAATTTGAGCAGCTACTAGATTGTAGTTCCCAGTTATTCACATACAATTCAGCCCTCACATCTTCCTTCGCTTTGTTCATGATATCTTGACCCTGGCGATACCCAGCGACATAGCAAATTGCAAATACGCCAGCCAACGTACCGAACTGAGCAGTTCTGTTCCAAATGGGAGACATGGTCGTGTATGTCACATGAGAGACGAGCAATGTGGATTGATGTAGCCCCTCACCAGGTGCCGCAAGAATTCGTGATCGATTACCTCAGCGAAGCTCTACCACCAAACACTAAGAGTACGTTAAAAGTGTAGCCTAGCTATCCTTAATATATTATATATAGTTTTCTTACTCTATTTAAGTACTATTGAAGACAGACAGGCTACTGTTTTAGGTTATACTTACTTTGCCCGTTGTTGGTGGATTTTGCTGGTCGTATCGATCACGAATTCTTGCAGCACCTGGTGCCCTCATCCCAAATCGGACGTGTGCCAAGACATGACTTCATTCGTTGATAAGATCCATATCGGTCGTGAGCTCTATTAGAAGCCAAACTTCCCCTTCACAGCTCCCAGCACAAGCCCCCTCTTCTGCTTCCCCACGAACTTATTAACGTCGTCCGCCCAACCCGCAGAATTCTGCTGCAGGTTGTTCATGCTATCGCTCACGTCGTTCAAGCGCTCAGTGCGCTCATTGAACTGGCGCGATGCCCAAGCGCCCCAGCCCTCGTTGTTAGGCGCCGCTGTCGGATAGGCTGGGTAGCCTGATGAGGACGACGTGGCAGCACCAGCTGCAGGTTGAGTAGTGCGGGCGGTGCGGCGCGCTTGTTCGGCTTCGGAGCGGGCTTGAGCGAGCATACGCTTTGAGAGTGGGCGGTCTGGGCCGCCAACTAGAGGAGGTGATCAGTTCGCATAGACTCGAAGGAGCACACTCAAAAGACTTACTGAGAAGATCCATGTCCGCAGGTGTAACGTGCTGTGTTCCTGATATCCACTGGATGTTGCTGATGGTTGGTCGAGGAGGAATGAGTAGCTCGGGGTTCAAGAGGATGTCCTTGGATCGATCACTAACTTGCGTCAGTTTTTGGTCTTTTCAACAGTCTTGAGTACTCACAGTCGAAGGCCATTGCCAAAGACGTTGATCAAAGCCATCTCTGCTGGTCCTTTCCACCCAAGGATGTCCCCTGTGCTGGTGATGACAGCTTCCGAGAATCGTCTTACATCTAACAGGTCGCTGACTTTGACGGACCCAATCTCTTTGAGCGCAGGTAATGAGTAGGCTCTCGCACACCCATCGCCATAGAGGCCGAGCAGTGCATAGCTGACATCCTCGTAGCGTACCACCATCGCTGAGTCGCAGAGATACTGGTCGAATGTTTTGTGTGCTCCTTTGTTGGTGGCGGGCCTGAACAACCTGGCTCCAGATGTAGTCACTGCGAGAAGCACGCCATTGATCTTCAAGCCGGTCCGGAGACCAGAGACAGCTGATTGTGAAGCATACGCCGGCCGACCTGTCTCGGCGTGCAGAGGACAAACCTTGATTATTTTGTCGTCCAACGAGCAGACACCGGCAGATTTTGCAGAATATCTTCCACTAGCTTCTGGGAGTATCTTCAATGTGGCAAGGCGGCCCAGATTCGTGCCGACATGCACCAGTATACTCGAGAAGTCGTCTCCGTCAAGCGTCATCACGCTGAACTCGATGCAAGACGGCCATTCCGGTCTTGGGTTGGCCGCGCTGGAACTCTTTCGAAAGCTTGCGCGCTTGTCAGATTTGGAGAAATCAGTCACCGATCCCTTGAAGATGATCGCTGGGCCACGTAGATCAATGATGGTCAAACTGCCGCCCTCGAAGCCCGCTGCTACAAAGCCCACGTCGGAGTGCTTAAGCGCTGTGACTGGACCGTTGTTTTCGCTCAAGAGTGTGAAGGGCAACAGGCCTTCCTTCAGCGAAGCTTCAGCTCGATGTGTGATGTTGGTGAGTGCCTGTGGTTCGTTGTCGCCTGGAGGGAACTCTTCTCCGGGATGCTTGTTAGTGTTCCACCTAAACACAACGACCTCTCCAGATTTGAGTCCTACGGATAATTCAGATGCAGCTCCCGCAAATGAAGTCTGGGTGATGTCCGCCTTGTCGTGTCGACCGACCGCGCGAGCGACATCTACCTGCAACATAGAATCGTTCTCGATCTCGTCGGCATGGCCTGCATCCCATAGTCGTACGGTTCCATCCGCATGAGCTGTCTGAACTATGTTGCGGTGTTCGAAGCGTTTCAGCGGATTGACCGCTCCAGCGCCGCCGTGAAGGAACTTCGGGCCATGCGATCGCTTTTCAGTCATGCCAAGCCACCGTGTGCGATCGACTGATGAAAGGTTAGCGTAGTTGATGTATGGATGTACTAGAGTCATGGATAGATGCAACTGATTAGTTGGGCATATCGGCATCCCGCTTGGGAAGGAGAGAGTAACAAGCTCGCCAGATGCAAGCAAGGCGATGATGACCAACGGATCGTGGCAACCAGCGAAATGAGGCGATGAGCGAGGGATCAGGAACAGATCGACGACCTCGGAGCCAGGCGGACAAGGAAGTATGCGCTGCCTCTTGGGGTTCTCAAAGTGATCCGAGAGAACCTGCCATGAGGAGGTATTGTATATTGGCGTCCGCCCCATCTCGAAAAGAGTCAAGCTTTTCGGTGTGATGTTGGAAGGCTGACCGCCGGCAATCAGAATTGCTGTATCATCTGGGTCCTGATTTGCACACCACGCAATCTTGAAAATAGGCGACTTGAGAGCGAATGATCCTTCGGTAGCTCCTGGACTGAAACTCCCAGGGCCGGGCTTGTTGACGTTCGTGTCCTGCAGGGTCCTAGCTTGCACAAGTCTCCCATCTTTGGCATCCCAGATTACAATACTGCTGTCCTCATGTCCAGTCAGGACAAATGTCCCGGTCGGATGCCAGACAGCTTGCGTCAGAGGCGGCTCCCGTTCTCTGAATATAAGCCCCGGGTCCGAGTCTCCCCCAGGAGCGCCCCTAGGAAGTACGTAATTGAAAAAGTGCATAGGCTTGTTCTGCTTGAATGAGAATATAGCAGCACCAGAGCTGTATCCGATCAGAAGCGAGCCAATGTCCCGTGGATGGAGCGCCAATGTGACTATTGGCGTGAGTCCAGATCGCGGAAACTTCTCTCTCCACAGATTTGGTATTTTGAAGCGTGTAAGCGCCTCCCGATCCAAATCGTATGCAAGAACCTCGCCATGTTGTGTACCCAGCAGCGCGTAATCTAGAGTAGGGTCGCAATGGAGGGCTGTGATCTTCGCTGGTGGAGAATGCGCGTTGACTAGCTTCTTCGTCTCGAGTGAGAACACGGAGAGATCGTTCTTCGAATCGACGCATAGGACCTTCTCCGCGCAGAATTGAAGTATCTTGACTGATGCTTGTCGCGGAAGCTCGAGGACGACCTCGACTCTGTTCTGTCCGAAGATGTAGATCTGGCCGTTGCCAAACTTGCTTTCGCTCGTGCCGACGGCGATGAGGGACTGCACAGGGTCGTATGCGATCTGAGTGATTTTCGAGTTTATGCCATAGTTGCGGATCTGCTGCCATTAGTTTCACATGCTGGGGCTGGTGCAGGCGGGGCAGCGGGTATACGAGCTGAAGTACGTACATAGTCAAGCACAAATAGGTCAGCGTTTATGCCTGCTGAGAGGTCGTTGTGGATGCCGGCCTGTTTGCCGCGCAAAAGGTGAGCCATCGTGGTGTTGTGTGTGTCTCATGGTTGTGCGTTGGGGAAGTTGCGTAAGAAGTGCTGTTTGTTTGCATGGATAAGCGCAACGCGTTCGCCAAGCCGTCGAAGCTTCGGAACAAGCGGATGACTGAGGAACCTGCTGCTGGGATGCGGACAGTTCGATTAAGGAAGATTTGAATGCCAAATTCACAGCTTGGAATATGCTGCAAAGTTGCTACTACTTTTCTACTGTTTCACTACCCTTCTATCGAGGTTTTGAATGATTCCAACAGGCGTGTAGACCACGCGCTTCCGTAACAAGTACTTTCCACAAGACCAAATGACCAAGCTACTCAGGTCCATCACCGCACAGTCATACAGTATCTCATCTTGCGTCAGCAACTCTGCCAGTCCGACCCAGAACGCCAGGCTATCCCCTATTGTATTCAAAAGAAAGCACAAAAGTGTATTCCGTAAACCATACGCCTCTAAGTTCACACTTCAGGTCGACATTGAAGTGCCATTAGTTTGCCCGTTATGACCGCTGTTTGGCGGCTGCGGTGTCCCAGACTCTTGCCTGCTGCTACTGAAGCTACTTTGCGCAGCGAGTCGAGCTTGCGATTGCGCCACTGCCTGTGCCTGTTGACGGTCAATCATCGACTGTTGAGTATTGCCGATCAAGCTACTGAAGTTGCCGTTGAAGGCGGATGACATGCCGTTAAGGCCGGCGGCAGAAGGCGTCGAAGACTGTGGCGTGCCATACTGAGACGGTCCGTAATATGTGCTACGCATTTGGCCACCTGCACCAGGCGTATTGTAAGACGGTCGCGCTCCAAAGGTTGACTGCATATTGGCAGCGCTGGCTTTGAGGGGGGACACAGCGCTAGCTTGTGGTGTTTGAGTTGCGTTGTAGGCTGGCGCCACGTTCTGTGACGTCCGCGACATGTATCCGTTCTGAGCAGCAGGGACTGCGTATCGGGACTGAGACTGGGCCTGTGGTGTGGATGCATGGTAAGACGACGCTGCAGCACCGCCAAAGCTACTCGGTTGTGCCGAGCGCTGAGGGAAATATTGACCAGTAGGCGTTTGGCTGTAGCTTTGCCGAGGTGTTTGCTGACTGTAAGCCTGAGTCTGCGAGTAGCTTCTGGAGGTCGGGGCATACGAAACGCCACCTGGCTGGTAGCTATGTGAAGCTCCCGAGGGCGAACGCTGAGGAAGGATAGATGTGGACCGATGGACGGGTTGTTGCTGTGGGTACAGCGACTGTGCAGCTTGCACTGGGCGAGCACCAGATTGGTGCACTGATGTTGTAGGACGGCTATACTGGGGACCTGCAGTAGGGTAGTGTGCGTGCGTACCAGAGCCCGTGCGTGCAAGTGTAGTGGGTGTAGATGCTGGGATTGGTGGTGCCTTGGCAAGCCTGGAGAGAGTGTCCTCTTCCAGGACACCTTTGTACTCTCTCGTGTCAAATAGGATAGTCCTGCTGATGTTTAGCTCCTCAAGCTGGTCGCCATTGAGCTTGGCGACAGCATATGGCGGGAGTTGTGAGACCAGCAGAGTCAGCTGTGACTTCAAGATTTGATACACATCAAACTCTTCTGTTGATGGCTGTGACGGGCTCCCTGCCAACGATGCCAGAGACGTGTTCTGCACGACTGGAGTGCGTGGATTCGTTGTCAACGACGAGTTTCGTATCCTCTGATACGATGCAAGCGTCTCAAGAAGCTCGGAAATCTCTTGCAAGACTTCGTCCGTACCTTTCTCTTCTTCGGTCTCCTCCTTTGCCTCCGGAAATGAGTCACTCTCAATGGGAACGAAGTTCTCAACGACATCGCTGAAGCCATCTTCCTCGTCATCGTTGTCTTCGACTACGACTGCTTCCTCGGGGTCGAGCAATGCTGGGTCTATCGGAAACATGTCTGTGAAGCGCTTCTCGCCCACCTTCTGCCACCATACTCTATTCTTCGTTTCTTCAGGTATAATGGCTGAGGCGTCGTCACGGGTTGGAGCAAAACTAGAGTAGGCGCTACGAAACAGTGCATCTTCTCGGGCCTGCTGCACTGCTACCAAAGCAGCTTCTGATGGTGGCTGCTGGGCTTCACCCATGCTCAATGCTCTTTGCCTGCTCTTTTGCCTTGCAGTCGGAGAAGCCTGATCCTTGGGCATATCCACTCCGGCATACCCTAACCAGAAGCCAGCTGATTGATTTTGATGTGCATATGACTGAGAGCCTTTGCGACTGGGTTTGGGCATTTCAGGCGGCGCAAACGTGATAGTATGACTCTTCCCTGTCGTAGGCCGTGGGGCCTTTGGCGGGCTGATCTGAGGTAGATGGGGTGGTGCACGGAAAACATCTCCTATGGTCGGAGGCTTATAGCTTTTGGTATCTGCTTGATCTGGAAGAGGGTACACCTCGGTGGTGGACATGATGTTCGGTAGGGAAGATTCTCGTAGTGGAAGAGTGATTTTGACAGAGGTATCGAGAGTCATTGGGGTGGTAGCCGTGGGAGCAACCTTTCGTGATTGCTGCAGACTGGAGAACAACTGTCTGGGGTTGTTGCTGGCTTGCCCAAACAAAGTCAGAACTGTTCGGCTCTGTGGCATCTTCGCGTCTTCTTCTTCTTCCGACTTGATCGGAGCCGGAGATTCATCTTCCTTTGAGACTTGCTCCTCGATATTCGATTGTGCATCTTTGCCGTTGACTCGCGTTCTCCGTGCCTCTTCCCGTTCTACAAGAGTCTTTGCCACCTTCTGGAACGCAAGTACTCTGGCTTGCAGGGCGCTTTCCTCAGGAGAAATGGGCAGGGTAGACGAATTGCTTCCGCCGCTCGATGCGAGTATGTCGATGGTGGCCGTCTCAATGTCTTTCTCCAGCGCCTTCAACGAGTCGTACGAGCTGTCCTCTACCAGACTGGAGATGGTCGCATGGCCGGTAGGAGGAGACAGCTTGGCGCGCTTGGAGTCGGCCTCGCCTGAGGAGCTTCGTGCTGTTGATGAGGAAATGAGATGTGATAGAATGGATGGCTGTGTGTCGTAACTGTCTATACGTCAGCAGTGCACAAGAGCATAGGCGCGGGCGCGTATGCTATCCGGAATGCGCCTGTCCCGTGTCGCATTCGTTATGCGATGGAGTAGGGTTTGGCTTAAGAAATGACAAGGTGACCAGAGCAAAGACGCAGATGCATTGCGTGCGAGTTTCTTACCTCTTCAACACGGCCAGTATGTCCTCAAGCACCGCCTGCAACGAGTACGCGCTGCTGTGTGCGGGCTGCCCTTGCGCGGACACGGACGCGCCATTGAGGACGAGAGAATTGGATGGGGCGTGTTTGCGCTTTGCGAGGGGCGGCGACGCGGGCGGGTTGAGTGCCATGGTGATGGGAGGCGTGCAATTCGGGATTCGCGATGGTGTCGTCGGTTTGGTGTTTGAACGCGCTCTCTCTGCTACTTCACGACACGCACGCCCCACGATAAGCAGAAGGCGCGCCCTGCAACTTCAGGGACGGTTGCTTGGCGTGGACTGCTGACTGCAAACACGTGCAGTATCCTGGGAAGCGTGTCGTGTGGGTGATGGAGTCGCTGCGGAGGTTGAGGTCGGTCCTCTGCTAACGTTCAGCGATGAATGGAACGCGATGATGCCAAGACAAACGCCCGCAGTCGCACAAGCTGTCGCCAACACCCGGGATGGGAGCTGTTAGGACCTAGAGAGGAGCACACGGCGATTCCAATGCTACTTGTGATGAGGCGTAATTGTATCGTCCCATTACCGTCTGCCATCTGCGGATAGGTAATGCCCAATGAAGCTAGCGTTGATCCACCTCTAGCGCAGCATTCAATCACGCCAGTTGAGACACGACTTTCACGGCCTCCTGTTCGTTACATTGCAGCTTTTGTTCTACGCCGGGCCTTGAGCATTTCTCTGTCGATGAATGCCATTGAATTCTTTCCTGGCAGCTCCAGGTGCTTTCTTCCGTCCGTCCCGCGATGCGACTCGTTTGGTACGCCATTTGACTATCACCATGCGAACAACAATTTTCTGACTGCATGTAGAAATGGCCCACACCACCCGCTGCACCTCGTCCTCACCCACGCCGGGCGACCGTCAACCCTCGTGCGATTTCTCGTCCGCGTACCTATCATGCAGTAAACCACACGACACGCCTCGAGACATCTGGTGGCCTACGCCTATGCCGTGAACCGCGACGATGGTACTCAGATGTCAAGTCAGCCGAGGCAAATAATTTAGAGTCGCCCACCGATGCTCGGGTCGCCTCTATCCTGGAGTCAGACCAGACCATATCTACGGACACAGATTCCGAGTATCTGAGAGAGCGTGGCCGTAACAGGCGGGGCCAATTCGTCAAGAATCTGACCAGTAATCGATGGAAACGACGAAGACTGAGCCGATCATCCACAATACTGCAATCAATTCACAGCACGGCACGCAATCTCTACATCGACCCAGACACTCAAGGATCCAATGACACAAAGACACCACATTCAAATTCCAGAGTCGTGCCAGTGTCGCTGTACACGATCCTCGCTCGCAGCATAAGACATCATACTAGACAAACTCAGAAAGATGAGTTCTCTTTGGATCATCAAGAGGAATATCTACTCCGTCAGCAAGGCATCACGGTAGCTCGCGTGGAGGAGTGGGCGGCGTGCGTCTTGCAACCCAGGTCAATCACGGCTGCGATTGTGTTCGGACGTGACAAAGAGGCACCGCCAGTCTTTCTGCTCTTACTCTTTCTGCGACGTCGGCACATGACTGCGTCTGCGCTTGGAGTCGTTTTGAGACACATTGAGAAGCGAGTCGAGTCAGACTTGCTTACCTGGGATGCTCTCAAGATCGGATCTGCACGTTTAATCCGACATGCGCGCATCATCTGGCCTGAATCTATCCCCTGGATTGCGTCTTTCTTCGCTGGCCAAGCAAATCGATTGTTCGGAGAAGAGGGCTTAAATACGGCGTCGCCTTGGCTTGTCTCTGACCTCACACGCTTCTGCAACACATTCTTGCTAAACCTATCGCTGCCCGCCAACACCAATCCAGTTCTCGGTGCAGTGCACCAAGAACAAGCTCAATTCAAGATACTTCAGTTCATGGCTAGTCTCACACCCGCGATCACCGTTACCAGGACAGGGTTTCGCGCCGTTTCCCGGAACCAGCTGGCACATGCAAAGACTTCTGAGGAGAGGGACTGGGCAGAGTTGAAGGGTCCATCTTGGCCGCCTTGGAAAGAGAACCGTACAGCTATGGACGAGGAAAAGGGGTACGAATACGGTGCTTCCAGAGCCTCCAGAATTATACACCGCATGTACGAGGCGGGCTATCGTGGCCATACGTGGGAAGCCATGGTGGAGGTTTACGCAGGCTGGGATACTGATTTCAGTCCGACGATCCAGACCCGCACTTCCTTGCCCCATGTTTCCGGGCCGGCTGGACTTCCAACTTTTCGTGTTGACCTTATCTGGGCTGCTCGTGTTAGGACGACAAGAACACGACGCGAAGCTTGGGCGTGCTTCCTTGCGTACGAAATGTCGGGCGCTCGTCCCAGCCAACGCGTCTACCTCGCCATGTTCGAGAATTTGTATCACCAGGAGTCGGAGAGATCAGTCAAAGCCACGTTTCAACCAGACTTGGATGAAGTGCTCAAGGTGGACGAAGTACTTGACGAGACACTTGCAGTTCTGTTGCCTGGCGATATGAAGGAGGTCGTCGCCGACCCACCATCTCCATTGCACTACATATATCTTAGCGAACCGGTCCCAACCTTTGAAGAGCTATACCACCGCCTGTATACCCGCGATCTCCGTCCGTCCCGTCGCCTGCTGGCTTTTCTCCTGGAGACAGCACCCACGTTTCAGAGATGCATCGAGCTGCTCAAGGCAGCCAGGGATGATCACAACGGTGCTTTCAAGTGTTTCCTGTCTGGTCAACACGACCAGACCAGCTCCATGAGGTCGCTGCCGGGCTACCTTCTCGCCGCTGTCATCAGAGTCCTGTGTCGCCATGGCGTAGCCTACCACATACCTTCCAAAGACTCCTTGTTCGCGCCACCCGAACGACATGCTCATGACTTCAACGCAAGCAACCAGAACTACCTCGTAGAATACGCCTACTCCATACTGCTTCACTATAAACCACTCTACCGACCCGCCTGGCTTGCATACATGGGTAAGATCGTGCACACCAACTTCGATCACACGTCAAGTAGCAGCCGTGCGAACAGGAGGCGCGGTGTCCATCAGTACAAAGTTGTGTGGCATCTCATCGACACCATGGAGCAAATTGATCTCGACGTCGACGACCAGATCTTCAATCTGGCGTGCACCGCTACCGCCAACGTCGCACGAGCCGTTAACAGGGGCGAAACATCCATGGAGAACGCACGCCAAATCTTCGAGACCGCCTCCCCGCGCTTGCGCAAGTTGTTTCACGACCTTGTAGGCGCCAATATCGATATGCATTCTTCAACTCTGCAGCCCGGCATACCGCCTCACATACCCGGCCCAGCAGAACTCCACGCGTACGTACGTGTCCTGGGCACGCTGCGCGACTACGAGGGCTTGTACTCTTTCGCTACGTGGCTCGCTAGACACCACGTCGAAGTCACGGCGCGCGCGGAGGCACAGCATCATGGCAGCAAATTGCTCTTCAGGACGCTTGTTGCGCTGAGAACCGCGCTCACGGGGCGCTTGGGATATGTGAAGGGTCAGGAAAATGGCGCGCCGGATGAGATTGTGCAGTTGATCAGGGGTCAGATTGACAGTGTGGAGGAGTGGGGTGGGTGGCCGGGACAGGAGTATGTGGCGTTGTATGTCAAGGGTGGGCTGAAGAGTCAAATGCCGAACGTTGGTGGGAGATGATGGTTGAGTTGTGGAATAGTAACGTTTTTGTCAATTATGTTCCATGTCTTATTAAGGCGAAAACCCTTTCGATTCAGCCTCGAGAATCCTCTACAATAACGCCCTCGCAAATCATGGATATCATCACATCATGCCCCCATCCCCAAACGCCAAACCCACACACGCTCTCATATCACTCCTCCCCCTCATCCTCAATCTCCTCATCAACCCACCCCCTCCACTCCTTCCACTCCGCAAACCCCAGTTCCACCTTCTTCCCCTGATACCTCACCACCTTCAACTCGACCTTCCTCCACTCATCTTTGCGCCCACTCCACCCCGCCTTGCGCATCAAGCTCACCAGCGTCTCCTCCTTCGTCCAGCCCTGCTCGCTCGCCACGTCCGGCAGATACGTCGCGCCATAGCGCCTGTTGTGGTGCGTGAAGGAGATGCGTAGGCCATGCGTGCCGAGCGTCCAGTCGAGGGAGGTGCTGGCGGGCTCGAAATTTGTGAGGAGGGTTACGGCGCAGGAGAGGGTGGAGAGTTCGCGGGCAGATATGGGGTTGAAGCGTGTGTCGTCGAAGGCGCTGGGCGTTGTATTAGCAACGATATATGAGTGGGAAATAGGTAAGGTGCAACATACGATGTCAGCGCGTAGCTCTTCAGTCCCTCGTCCAGCTCCTGCGCTTCAAATGTGCCGATACAGCCTCGCAGCCTCTTCTCGCCGCTCTTCGTGTTTGTGTTCCATGTAACAAATAGTGGTGAATCGCCTGCAGGTTCTTGCGCAAGACTGCTTTGACTCGTTGCCGCGCTGCTCGCTGAGCTGATACCGCTCGGTGTTGAGCTGGCGCTTTGTACGCTCGATGAGCTTGCTGTTGCTGGTGAAGGCGCGAGGAGTCGCGATATCGCTGCCGGCTTGTGTGCGTTGGGTGGAGAAAGCGAGTCGCTGTCACCTGGTGGTGTCTCTAGTGCATCGGTTGTTGTGGGCTCCGCATTGTATTTGTTCCATAGGGCTTCAACTTCGGGGAGAGAGAGACTGGTTCGCTTTTCGAGGCTTGCGACGAGGGTTTCGAAGCAGTATGCGCAATGCGCTTGGGTCGCCATCTTCTGTAGCTGGGGGTCTGAGGACGTCGTCTGCACAACCCAAAGGCGCTGGTAGTAGCGGTATCCGGAAGTGTGGAGTTCTGCCACAATATAGCGACAGTTGTGCGATCGAAGCAGTTCGACGCCTGGGCTGGAGAGAGATCAAGCACCGTAGGAACAAAGTCGCACTCGTGAGTCTGTCTCTGAAATCAGTCCGGCGGTATGAGGTGCTCTCACATCACCTCCAGAGAGACGGCAAGGAAGCGGGTGGCTTTGAGGTGGTGGAGGGTCGTTGTTGAGGCGCAGGTGGTAGAGGTACCCCTCCAATGTCAACGTTGGGTGAGGTAGGCAGTCAATAAGTCAACAACAACGTCATCATCACATGTACAGCGTACTGAGAAGCGAAATTTCTCTGGTGAATGAATTGCATTGTTCTCGATTTCGTTATGATAACCGCTATGCAACACCGGATTGCGGCAGTCGACGCTGTGCAAGCACATCTCAAGATGCATTTCCAACGTTAGTAATGTCACCCCATCTTCATGCCCACTACCCTATGGAGCAAACAGGGTAGTGTGCTTGGTAATGATGGGAGTTTTGATCTTGGCTCGAAGATTTCCTTCAGCAGGTCGAAGATTGAGGCTTCTTATTGCTGTACACACTAAAGCCGTGGGGAGGAGATGTGGTGGTCATCCTCAGCATCACTTGCAGGACACGAAGTCAAACTGCTGTCCTTGAACATCACTCACGTATCTCACGTTGGTGGCCCGGCGGCGGCTTTTTGACTTGTTCATTGTCGCATATCACATGCCCGTGTGGAAACCGCCTCCACCCATGAGTTCAAAGCCATCATGGAAAGTCCGATGCCGTTGACGCCGACCAGATGTCTCGTGATGGAACTGAAAATCGCCCTCGTTGCTCGCTCGCTTGTTGTCGTTGTTCGTCGTTTATGCCGAGTCGCGCTTGCCCTCCTTGACCTCCTTCTGCGCCAGTGTCAGCATTCCGCAACTGTGCGATGCAGGACGTTTTTTCGTTACGCACCAGAGCCTTCATGGTGCCGTGAAGAGCATGCCTATGGTTCCTCCTGAACTTGGGGTCGGTGCCCTTGAGCGACGGGTAACGGTGAGTCTTTGGCTTCTTGATACTGTGTTCCCGACATGTCAGCCATCGGCAGTCTTCTAGTATGGTAGCAGCGAAGGGACGGAAGATCGTGGGATGTGCACCGGTGCGCGTTCGGTGCGGTGGAGGGAGGCTGCGTACCCGTTCCTGTGGTTCTTGGCCGATTGGTTGTGCTGGGACGAGTTCTTAGATTCTGCGCGATAACTTAGTATACTCTCGACGGCTGTAGAGCTCGACTGTGGACGTACTGGCCATTGCGACGGTTGTGGGTGTCGATTTGTCCTTGTGGTGTTCGTGGAGACAGTCGCAGTTCGATTTTGCGAGAGCCCGCACGGGCAAGTGTGCCTCGCTTACAGCCGGAAACCACGCCAACGCTAACCGCTATTAGAGCGGCCACTTGCTCAAGATACCGACATTAAATTTTGGAGAGATGCTTGTTGCCAGCTATGAACGAAATTGAGTCGAACTTGGTTGCGTAAACTCACTCTTTGTTATTTCAAAATCGCGACTTGCAAAAGACGTCCACCGACTCGGCTTTAGGTGACCGGTGCTGCCCTCGTTGCTGGCATGCAGTGCACACAGCATCAGCAAGTTTACGCACCATGAATGGGATCATCGAAGCACGCCGTTCAAGAATACATCATAATCATTGTTGTTTGATTTTCGTAGCTTCGTGAACATTCGCCATAGCGCCGCTCCGTAAGCCAACACTCGGCTGTCTGTGTAACTCGACCGAAAGCAACAAGCAAATAAATGTGTCTTCTAGAACTGGTATCCCATATCTGAACGCCGGCAATTGGACGACAAGATCATTTTAGATCGAAGTAATCATTTTCAACTGTCCTTCTCGTAATCCATAGCGTCCCTGTCCTGATCAGCCTGGCGCTGGCGCATGTGCTCTTGAACATTCTGCTCTGTTGTCGATGCTCGGCCAGGACCGTGGCCAGTCATAGCACCTCGCGGTGTGGTATCCACAAAGTTCTCGTCGTAGGTCATGGCGTTCATCGTGCGTGCATCTTGCCTTTGTTGCTCGGTCGACGACGTAGTCTGCACCGTGCCGGCGCTGGAAGGGACACTGACACCAGTCATTGGGCTTGTAGGTGTATGTTCCCGCAAGTAACCTGGCACTGCGCTGGCCTTGCCAATAGCAGGGCTGCCGATTTGGCTGTGTTGACGGGCTGGCGTTCTCGCGCCCTCCCCGAATCCCACCAGAGATGCGACCTCGTCACTGAAGCCTCCCACACTGGACGTGTCGACGTCTTGGTCCTCGCTCATGCGATCAGGCTCATGATCGCTGCCGCTTGCCCAGGTTGTGCGACCACCGACGGAGCCAGTTGCGCTGGCACTACCAACAGTGCTGCGTTCGCGGAAGATCTGGGGTTGGTTGTTGGAGTCGAAGTAGCCCGGCGGTGGGTTGTTCGCGCTACCTGGAGCCAGGCCTTGAGGATTGCGACCAGCAACAGCGACTCTTTCGAGGCCTGCCAAGCGCGAGATGCGATCGGCGCGCTCAGCTTCCGCAGGGTTGCGATGGTGGGGAAAGTGGCCGCGATGGCCGTCCTTGATGGCGACAGTAGACAGCTCTGACATTGTAGTCGTGGCCGAATTTGGCGTACCTCTGGACATTCCTTGTCAGTCATGGCTACATGCAACCTCACAGGGAGGGGTGACTTACGGAGCATCGCCAGGCGTGCCTGGGTCCGAGGGTGGAGGCGGCAGATTGATCAGGGTGGGCGCATTGGTCGTCATCTTGCAGTTTCTGTGGTGGTTGATGAAGTAGACTTGTAGGTTCTGGTGCAGAATTGTGTGTAGTGGATGGTTCACGAGGCTGGAGTTGGGCAAGGAGGGATGACGTCGTTGGCAGGAGCTCAAAGGCAGCCGCGATCACGCGCGCGCCTATGAAGTTACGAAATATACAACTGCCGTAAGAAGATGAACTGACTATCAAAATGCTTACAAGTATGCGCATGCTGTTCAAGCGGCATCACTGCCTTACCTACTGCTACTACTGCCACACAGTTCATCAACGTTCAAGTTCAACGTTCAGCGTTCAGCTGCAGGGTCTTGTTTAGCTTATGCGGGGTCAATTCACCCACGCCGTCGAATGTCTCTTTACTCCACTCGAAGCTACACCTCACAGCGACGTTCGGCCTCTTTGCACGGCACTTGATTCCAGGCCAATCAGGGCTAAGTCGTTCCGATTCTGTAGCTTCCTCATTCACGTACAAGTTACCGAGAGACCTTTTCTCTTATCAGGCAAGTCAACGTGGTATAATTCGACGGCGCACTCATCGCGCAGATGTCGATTTTCCGCTCGTATTTGACAAGCTCCAGTGGACATGCGATGGTCGTCGGATATGTCTTACGTTATCCATCGCTGTCTTTGTGCAACAGTGCATGTGTCCATTGGTCTTCGGTCAACAAGGAGCAGTAGAGGTTTGTCGAGTGGCCCGAGTACATTCTCTTTTCTGTAGTGTGGAACAGGAGCGTCATTTCACAAAAGCTTTTATTCTAGGCTGTCAATCTTATTAGGAACAACTCTCATTCCGCTACCACCGACCCTGAACACTACTGCCGTGTCAGACCACGCGGGTTTGGTCTGATCCGCCCTTCGACTCTTTCTCTCATGCCAATCACAACATCGATGCTCAGAATGCCATGGCCAGCCACGGTCAACAACGGCAACAACAGCAGTAGTCTAGTGCGGACCAATTCCACGCTCCCCAGGTTTAGCTTCCCCGTAATGCGTCTTTCTCATGGGGAATGAAAGATCATATCTGATTGGCTGCGCAACCTCAGGCTAACCACCATCTCGTCATGTAATATGAAGGCAGGCGGTATTGTCCGTGTAGTACAAGAAGATTCAAGTCGCTCACTTCTACAACTACATTTTTTCGCTTGCAGCTTCGATCTTCGAGGTATCCAGGTACTTGATAACGATGTCAAATATGACGATCAAATCAGCGCTGCCAGACGCGGAGAAGGAGATGATCAACGATACTTATGGCACAAACATCGATCCCGTTGCTGAAAAGAAGTTGTTGCGGAAATGCGATCTGCGGGTGCTACCACCTCTGTTTGTGTTGTTCTTGCTTGCGTTCCTCGATAGAACCAACATTGGTAAAGGCCACCATCTCGATGCATGAATTGAACTAATAGCGAATAGGAAATGTACGGCATGACTCATGTATAATTTGCCTGCAAGACATACACTGACCCTGTACATCTACCTCTGGGCGAAAATCCAAGGCCTCACGAGAGACCTCGACATGGAGGGTCCAAATGCGCCCAAATACAACATCGCCCTCTTTATTTTCTTCATCCCATACGTTCTATTCGAAGTTCCATCGAACTTGATCCTCAAGAAACTTGCACCTTCAACATGGTTGTCCTTGATTATGGTGCTATGGGGTAACGTGTCATGAGCTTCCATTGTCGAGCTACATTGATGATGACTAGGCATTGCAACTATTGGGACGGGACTCGTCAACAATTTTGAAGGCCTCATTGCCATGCGTGTGTTACTGGGCTTGTTTGAAGCAGGATTGTTCCCTGGTATGTTCAAGCGATACTGTTGTGTAGGCTACGCTAATTATTATAGGCAGTGTCTATCTCATCTCGATGTATTATAAACGCTACGAGCTACAGTGGCGCCTTACACTCTTCTTCACAGCCAGTATCATCGCAGGGGCATTCGGTGGTGTGAGTATCAATACCGCATATCTGATCGTCGGTACTGACTCATCTCAGCTGCTCGCGTTTGGCCTTGCAAAGATGGACGGCATCGCAGGGTATAGTGGATGGCGATGGGTATGACCGGCCCAGCAATCTCCATTGTGTTGACGCTAACTCTATATCTCTTTTGATCAGATTTTCATCATAGAAGGTGTCGTCACAGTGGCCTGCGGTCTTGTTTCCAAATTCTGGTTAACAGACTGGCCGGAAACAGCGGGCTTCCTCACCGATGAAGAACGCGCACTTCTGATTAGACGCCTCGCTACGGATACTGGTGATGCTATGATGAATCGTTTGGACAAGAGAGCGGCGAAACGCATCTTCCGAGATCCCAAGGTATACTTGGGCACTCTTGCATACTTCGGTAAGTCTCAGTGGCCCCGGCTTCGGCATAAGTTGAAGATACGTTTGGCTGATGCTCTCCCGTAGGCATTGTCAACACCGGCTACGCTGGCTCATTCTTTGTACCGACCATCATCCGCGAACTAGGTTATACCGCATCATCCGCTCAGGTCCGATCTATCCCAATCTTCGTCGTCGCAACCATCACGGCCGTTATAACAGCACATCTAACCGACCGTCTCCGCCACCGCTATTGGTTCTGTATCTTCGGTCTCGTCGTAGCTTCAGTTGGATACATCATGTTACTTGCACAACGCGACCTATCTGCGGGCGTTAAATACTTTGCTCTCTTCCTCATCGTGCCGGGCGGCTTCATCACACAGCCCATCACATTGGTGTGGCTATCCAATCTGGTATCTGGACACTACAAACGCTCTGTGTCGTCCGCTATGCAAGTTGGCTTCGGAAACCTAGGAGGAATTGTTGCGAGTAACGTGTTTCTTGAGAGTGAAGCGCCACGGTATAAGACTGGGTATGGCGTGAGCTTGGGTATGCTGTGGGTTTCTGGAGCAGCGTGTACGGCACTGTTCTTCTTCGTTAAGCGAGAGAATCGCATGAGATGCGCGGGTAAAAGGGATTGGAGACTACAGGAGGTGGATGCCGACAATCTGGGAGACGACCATCCGAGTTTCAGGATGGGGACGTGAGAATGTAGTAGCGGGCTGATGTGGAATTGGTGCCAATTCTGGAGCCACTGATGGATACAGCATAGGAGATAATCAGAATCAAGATTTGTCGGAAGACAAAGTCTCCCCCGTAGTAGGACGGGCACCGTGAATATCTTGCCTGAAATGATCAGTGTCATCATCAAATCTTACAATACATTACTGAAGTTCTTCTATGACATTCACATTTGCTGCTTTACAATAGCCTTCCCAACCTGCTCCTCCACCGTCTCCGACTCCTTGAACCCAAGCTTCGCACTATCACACTCCTTATACAACGTTTTCCCCTCGACCCAAATTCTCCTCAACGTATACATCGTCTTGAACGGCGAATCTGTCTCCCACGCCTTACTCTCCGTCTTCTTCAAAGTCTCGATCGGCGTGTACCTCACATCCCACTTTGCGCCCGTCTGTTTCTCGAACTCCGCTAGTATCTCCTTCCCAGTCGTTGTGAACGAATTGACCTTCAAGATGCGCTCGTTTTCATTGGCACTCGTCTTCAGCGCCGCAACAAGCAATCTCCCAACATCCTTCTCGGTCGTGAAACTGATCTTCTCATCTCCAGTACCCAGAAGCGTCGCTTTCTTAGCCTTGACGTCAAAAGTACCGCCCGAGGACTCGGGACTCTTGCCGAAGTATAGGTCGGAGTAGGGTCCTGTTACGAGGTACGTGACATTGAGCTTCTTGGTGTTCTCGCGGATGTACTTGCGCACTTGGAGTTTGAGTTGATGGGGCTTTTCGGGCGGGGAAGAGGCGTCGTACTCGATGTCTGTGCCGTACTCCGAGGGGTAAAAGAACTTGATGAAGGGTGATGCTTCGGCGACTTTGATGAGTGGTATTTGCGAGAGGATGGCGTTGCGGCCGAGGGCGGATATGACCGTGTCGTAACCTGGGGATCATTTAGTAAGACTGTCCGTGAGCAACTATGCATTCGAAGAATACGTACCTTTGTAAGCTTCGGCTACGTCAGCCTCTGAGTTCACGTCTCCAACAATGACTTCCACGCCCTTCGCCTTCCAGCCATTGACCTCCTCAGACTTGTTCTTCGTAGTTGCTTCGGACGTAAAGAAACCAACCTTCTCAAACGACGATCGTGCATTGTATATCTCTTGTAATATGTACTGCCCGATCAAGCCGGTTGCACCAAATATGAGGATTTTCTTAGGACTGTCTGTTGCCATCTTGAAATCGTAGTCGATGCAGGTTTATGAGAGCGCATTGAGATGGTTTTATCATGTTCTTGAGCCAGCTCTGATTACATATAGGGCGCGGCTTCCGTCCACGCTGGTTCGCACGAGCCCCGCAGTTACCCCGTCGGCCGTCAATGTAATGCGAATCGGACGAGCCTGCACTTCTCAACCACAATGAGATGCATAATTGTCCTATTGGTCGAGGACAGGCTGTCATGCTGAGTTTCGCTTACAAAGTAATTGTAGACCCGTGTGACGTCATACGTTGACAGCGAGTCGTGGTGGTCGGGTCGCTGTACAATGATCTTAGAGCACGAGCCTAAACACTAAGCCTGGGTGTAGTTGGAAAGATGCCTCCACTGAGTTTTGTTCTTGATGCTGTGACACGTGCCCCAGTGGCTTGGGTATGGAGCTTCTTACTTCATGATTTCAAACGGTTGTTTGAACTCCGAGTGATTGCCTCGTGAGACGTGCCGGCACATCATCGAAATTGGGGACAGCGAGTTTCGTAGGATCCTACTCGCGCCACGCAATACCTCGCTTACCTCGATGTGCAACGAGGCAGTGCGTGGCACGAGTAGAGTTTTGGCCTTCCACGACCCTCTTCAAACTCGTCGGATTTGACTGATATGTTCTTTGCACTGCAAAAAAGAAATCAGTATTGAAGGAAACAAATCTCAATTGGTATAATTCATGCATCAGTTTGAGAGGGCCAAGATGCAAACTCATATATTACACGGCCACCCACTCGTGGCCCACCACCCACCCGCAAATGCCATACGCTCTCGACGGCTTGGGTTGTTCAATTCTTGTCCATGTGTTTCGGTAACTCACTTCCTTCCTGTCGCGACCTTCTCTTCCAGGGTCCTGACGTAGCCTTCTATCCGTTGTACCGCGGACTGGAGAGCCTGCAGAGGTGTTAGCTATATCCCGACGGGCAAGATCCCGTGCCTGTAGGCATAAAGGTGCACCCACGTAGATGTCCTCGGTCAGGAGCTGGTTCGAGACGCGGTATTCGTCGATGACATAGTAGTACATGCCAGCGCCGGTGGCAGTCGCGCCGAAGAGAAATCCGAACAGACTGTGTGTATGTTAGTCGATTTGCTGCTTCAAAGGCATGACATATGTCCTGAGCAAGCCGTGCCATAGCAGACTGTCGCAAGTAGAGTAGCGCCATTGCGCGCGTTGTTGCTGCTGTCGCAATGCCGAGTGTTTTTCAGACACGCATTGTCGATGTTTAGTTCTCACTGGGGCTTCTAGACACTCACCCTCCTCTAAATGCACCAACTGGCTTCCTAACCGGCGCAACAACCGCATCTTGTCTCAGCGCAGCGCTTGTTTGGAAGCTGCGGGCAACGATGGGTGCCCTGGTCGCATTGCGGAACGCCGGGCGGAGGATGCGGGATGCCATTGTCGCGTTTGTTCGCGGTATACGGGTCCGAATGGGGTCCTTAATTGATTTGGGGTCGTTTTTGTGATCTGCGAAGTTTCGTGGTTGGGGGATTGATCGTCGTGTGACAGGTGACGTTGTTTGGAGCTCTCCACACAAGGTGACAAGCTCCTGCCTCGTGCTTGACTTGCCGGTGGACCCTGGCTGTGATGACATAAGCAACATATTGTTGCAAGGCACGAGGCATGAAGATAACTTCGCTAGATAAAATCCAGATGGAAGTCTATTGGTTGTATTGAACCTTGTTGTACATGTCATGGTATTGAAAAATCAAATGGGTATCAAGTCGTAAACGCAGCCATCGCAGCCCATGTCCCTCAACGTACATCCGGTCCGCAGGGTCCCCAAAACATCATCTACCCGATTTCAGCATGCCACAGACTCCACAAGCCCCAGCATCACCAGAGTTGAGATACTTACTGCCCTGACATGATGCAACACGACACGCCCAGTGATCTGGAACGAAATCCGGCTTCAGGACATTAGAGCAGGCGAGACAAGTGAGTGCAGATGCTTCGTTCTCCAATGAGCATATGCTGCACGTAGCTGACTTGATCGAGTCTTCGTGAGGCTTTTTACTTGTCTTGCCCCTGCCTGGTGCTTCAGAACGTCGTTTCCAGACTTCATCAAGATGCACGACTTGAGCTGACGACGTGGCCTTAGCTGGCTTGGGTCCTAGATCATTGACTTCTTGTTCAGCACCGCGTCTGGATGATGGTGGCGGTGAGATCTTTGGTTGTACCGCAGTCTTCTTCACTGACTTGCGTGATGCGACACCTTGAATCTCGTCGAACTCCCGCCTCGCATTGCCGTCTTGGTCATCTTCTTCGTCGCAGATCTTGATCAAGAAACGTCCCTGGTCATCCGTCATCTTCTTCCCGTCGACGTCGACAGCGGCCTCGTGTTCGGTAGACTCGTCCTCGGTCTCGCTGTCAGACGGTGTTTCTTCCTTCTTTATGTTAACCTCCTCTTTCTTCACCGGCTCAAATCTTGCCAGCGCAGCGGCTGCTCTAAGATCTCTCCCTCGAGCGCTGCCAGCCACTCTAGGTTTTCCTTTCTTTGGTACACCACCCTCTAGCTTGACCTTTGTGTCGTCATCCGCACCCAACGACTGCCCATTTGCGCCGAACTTCTTCAATATGCGGCGCTGCTTCCTTTCGGCGTATGAGATTGTTGGCTTGTCCTTCCCTCCTCTCTTGCGCTTCCCGGATCGTCGTCCGTACGTGCCTCCACAGAGGTGCTCAGGAATATCTGCGGCATCGGCTTCGTCCATTTGCAACGAGCCAGTCTCCAGCCCTCTTCCTCTACCCCACATGCCCTCTCCTGTGTATCCCTTCCCCCATAGTCCCCTCAAGTCGACCGCATATTCGTCGCGCACCTTCCAGAAAGCCTTGGAGTGGTTCATTTGTTTGCAATGCGCCAGTTCATGCACCATGACCATCTCTACCATACGCTGCGGTAGCCATCTTCCATTGCGATCGCGGAGAACGAGTTGTATTACTTCTCCAGCGTTAAAGTTGCGGCCAACGAACTCGGTGTTGTAAGGGAATTCTTCGAGCGCCTGTACGAGGATCATGTTGGCTTTCATGAACGGGTAACATATTGCAGCCACCCGATTCAGTATGTTCTCGGCGGTGGAGGAAGAAGGACCGGGAATTGTTCGTATGAAGTTGATTAGGGCATTTGGTCGTTGCGTCCGCTCGTTGATGCGCTCTGCAAAAGTTGTAGGTACGAAGTCAGTGTATGTCTCACATGCACTTCGTACATATATACTTACCGAAGCCGAGGACCATGATGGTGGTGTGTGGTGAGTATGCGCCGGATTGTTGACGTAAAGGTGCTTTGCAGTGTAGATCCAGACAGGCAGAACCCTATGAGAATCACGGCATTTGAATAGAGGCGCTGGGAAAGTCTTGAAGTTGTGAGTGAGGCGTGAGTTCGCGGGACAGAGTAGTGGCGATTGGTGAGCCTTTACATATCGATAACGGACGCGAAAATGACGCGCTGTCACACGTGTCAGCACTTGCCTACCAGCGGACCCTGACTGCTGAGGAGACGGACACTCCTACACCTTACATTCACAATCCATCGTGACTCTTCTCATACCCGCGTAAACTTTTTCACGTGCTATCTTGCCAAGTGTTTGGAAAATGAGCTTGGATGTTCCTGTCAATAGAACGAGCGAGCCAGAAGCCACGGACAGTCATCCGGCCTTCATTCCCTCAAAGTCTTGGCCTCAGTGACTCTAGATGACTTGGAGACGATCATGCGGCACTTTGCGGCGGTGGTGCATGCCTTGCTGCCGGTACTGGGACCCAAAATTCGACCCGTTCCGCGATGAAGAAGACATCCCCGTTGAGGTGATCGATTATTGCTTCCTACCAATGACTGTATCCTCCTCACGCCCCTTACGACCGACGCCCAGCGAGCTTTAGCATGGGTAAATGTGCCGCGCTGAATTGCACATCGCAGCCTACGATCAAAGCGACGACGGACATTGCGGGCCCAGGAGTAAATGGATCTGTGCGTTTGTAGCCTGCTGAGCTCACATGACTTGATATAGGTTCTATATGCATACCTCGTGTCGGCCATACTGGCCATCGCTGCCATCGTCTATGGTTATCTGTCCGATTCTCTCCCGGACTGGTACGTAACTGTGTCTAAGACAAACACCCAGCTGACTTCGTACGTTTATCTTACAGGTATCTAAACGAGACAGATAGGATGGTCATCGCTAGTTTCAATGCTTCTCTCCCATCTGCAAAGAACATGGCACGTTTGCGATCTTTGTACGGGCGAGTCAAAAACATCTTTCGTGCTGGGAAGCAGTCCAAACCGCATCAAAAGCTCACCAAAAAGCAACGCGAGGAAGTCCTTAAGCGATTCGTGCTCACGCTAAGTGACCAGCAACTGGCTACTGGACTTGCGATCCTGATCGCTGCCGTTGCCAACCAGTGCACACTTACTGTCTGGGAATTTCAGCTCGCCTTTTCACTCGCCTGGTTCTCGTCGACGACTCATCTCGCTACACTCGACTGTTTGCGCGAATACTTCATCACACATGGCGTGGTGCATAGCTGGCGAGTCTTTGGCATGGTGGCACTTCTGTTGTTGCTTATGTACTCCCTTCTGATGTCTATGGCATCCGACGATGCGACTATTCCAGTTCAGTGCACCTTCGCGCTATTTAAAGAGATTCGCTCCTACAGAGATTCTGGGCTCGATGGCTACGATATTTCATCAGCTGTCACTACAGGCAGCATATTAATGTGGCTCTACATTGCACGAATTGCTCGGTCCTACAAAAGAGACGAAGGCAAAACAGGACGTCTGCGACGCATTCTATTCCGTCTTCAGACTTGGCGACACCGGAGAGCGCTGAAGCCCACTCAAGAAGAGCTGGACTATGTTGTTGATGAGCAGAAGAAGGAGCACCGTTCCCTTTTCCGTCGTCGGCAACTCGAGAAGATTGTGGCTAGCAAGGGCCTTAAACGCCATTGGCTTGTCGTCGTCCGCGCTTCGGGCACTTATAGCCGATCATTCCTTTCTCTTGCTCCAATGCACGCCTTCATGATGGCGTTTGGCTTCACTCAGCTATACTTGAACCGCTGGAAAACGGGCGAGCCGGTGGTAATAGACTCAAGTCTGAGCTTTGGGCAGATTACACCGATCTTCCTGCTCGTTCTTCCAATATTGAGTGCTACCGAAGTTTATCACGGTATGCCGTGTTCGCTGGCCCTTAGCAATTCCAATGCTTACAAAATACAGAGGTCCAGGGCGAGCCAGCCCACTCCAAGTCCACACTCGAGAAACCAGCAACGCGTTACGATCAAGCAATATCCGGACCCAGTCTCCATCGACACAGCTCCGATACCTGGCCCTTGACCAATTGCAAATCCAACCAGCAGATCGAGCTCTCCAATCTCGCACCGTACGGCAGCACCCAAAGCACCCGCGAATACGACAAACTCCTACCCCAACTCCAGCGCTACTACTACCTCGAGACGAAATCCATCGCCAAGAAGCAAACCGCCGCATCTTCACCAAGCCAACACTATACCAAGGACAATCTCAAGACCGAACTCATGGCTTCGTACCACGCACTTTCCAGCGAAGAACCCACCTTGAAAGTCACAACTTGGATTTCACTCGTCGAATTTGTCCTATGTACTGCCGTGTCTATCGCCCTCGGCATTTTCATATACATCAATGGCTCGAGCAAGTGGATCGTCATCACCTCGTATGGCCTGATTGATTTGTGTCTAGTGTATAAAGGCTCGGCGTGGGTGGCATATCTGCTTGACCTTAGGGTGAAGATGGACGAGGCGGACTATAGGAGGTTGATGGATGAGGCGAAGGTGGAGAATAGGAGTGGCAGAGTTGGGGACACACAGCGTAGTGTTGATGCTTGAGTGATGCGTCTGGAAATGGGGTCAGTCGTGGCCCAAGTCATCATCATGGTTTATGGTATGCATTGTTGGTTTCAAGATATGGAAAACTATTAAATGTAAGCAAGATTCGCATCTCGAGCATTGACGCAAGTGCTCGAATACTGTACTGCAGGTCATAACGTTTCAAGATCTAGTGGGATGTTATAACAACCACATACAATAGACAGCGTTCGGCAATAGACCTGATAAGTGTCCAAGTGTTATGACTTCGAGCCAATCGAATACGGTAAACGGCCGCCTGGCCGAGCTTCGACAAGGTCTAGATAGAGTCGGGTACTGTTACAGTACCTAGCAACTCTTGCTACGGCTCTTCAATGCATGCATTGACTGCTCTGCTGAATGTAGTTCATATGGTGAACCAGATATGTGCCTCAACCAGTGGAAGTGAAGACACAACATGGCCCAATACGCCATCCCAAAAGTCCTGTGGATCCTCGTCGTTAACATTGACGTCGATCGGACCGGTCCTATCCTTTGCACTGGTCGAAGGATCACAGTAGCACATCTTATCTGGCCTGACATATGCGGAGGTTTCAGACCCTCGCGTATCTCGAACTCCCGCAACGCTCCTCAATCCAGGTTCACGGAGTTTTACTACTACTCCCTGTAATAGCGAAGCTTATAAGAATAACAGCAGGCAAAGACCGAAATCTCCCGCGCAGGGCCACGGCATCAAGAACCGCGTGGCTAAATGCCCTCATGCACAGCCGAGTGGCGGGGAAGAAAAGCGTGTCTGGCGGCTGTGTGTCGAATCGGCATTATTTTTCCTGCAGCGGGTGAAGATTCAGATTGATTGATGACAAGTTGATGTCGACGAAGAAATGTCCATCATCTCGGCGTTGTGACTCTGAACAGCAGGTCCGCTCGCGATCCGCGGCGTGTAGGGTTCAACCCTGCCGCATTAAGCGAGCGGAAACGCCCTCAGGTACGAGAGACCATAGGACTCGGAGAGTTACCGTCATCTGTCTTACATGTGGTCAACGCAATGTTGGGCCGGGGCGTATGGCGCGCATGTGGTGTTGGTTTCAGAGTTGCTGAGGACCAAGAAACAATGGAAATGTTGGTAACCATTTTGTGGTTGCCGATACCGCGCTGTGTATGCAGAGGCTTGCGGAGATCGAAACGCAGCGGGAAGAAATGCCAAGGCAATGTCTGATGCGCGGTGGAAGGTGCGATCGGTTGTCTCAGAACATGCAGGTCGACAGGATGGCCTGGAAACAGACTTTGCAAATAACAATGCAGATTATCATCACCTGAGAGCTTGTCATTCATGAACATACCGGTTTTCTAGTCGACCTCACTATCTCCAAGTGCGCTGGCCTATCACGGCGAGGCACGCAGCTCACTCATCTCTCCAAGCAGGGATAACAATATACCGACGTTTTAAGTTGACCAGTGACGGATCGGTCGACGGACATCCGATTGAAGCACCGCAGCCGGGGTGTGGCTGTTCACTTGCGGTGCGTGTGTGTGTCCCCAAGCAGGGGTGTTTTGGCGAAGTTGAACTCGTGATCAGAGCTTCGCGTACCTGATTAGCGGCTGTACCACGCATGCGTGTGTTTCAGGAGGTTGTTAGATAGCACGGCGCGGGAGGGCGAGAGTCAGCATCGTCGAGAACCTGCAGACGACGACCCAGGCGCAGGGCGAGATTTGAAGCAGAGTTCCTGCGAGGGACCAATTGACTCGTGGCGTTGGTGGTGGTCGCCCAGACGCGCAAGGATGCCCATGCAGGCGATGGATTCGGAATTGAACAGCTGCACGTTGATCTGGAAAAGCTCCTAGTCGCGCTTCTCCTGCGTCGACGAACAATGTCGATGCTCGTCTCCTTTCAGCGTCTGGCTGAGCGCAGCTGAGTGTTGGGCATCGGCATCATATCACTTCGTTGCTGCACTGTGTTGTCACGCCTGTTCAAGTCTCAGCACGATCACCAGTGCTAACCTAGGCCGAGCGATCTTTTTGGCTTCGTGCTTCACCAACACCGTTTGGTGACGATCAGAGAACCCCTGAAGCAGCCACGAGACTCCACACGACCCTACCGACGCAGTTTGAACGACTGGATTCCTGCGCGTCCCTACTAGTACCATGCGCCTGCCTTGGTCGTAACCGTGACCCCAGATTAGAACAGAATAAGGTTGCCGTCCCTGCCGCACCTGCGTGCAGCCAGTTGCTCAAGCCGCAAGCGAAGCCTCAACAGCTGTACATGACCCGTGTGCAGCGCGAGAGCAGTCGGAGCATGTTCCTGTGGCCATGTACGCCCCGCCCAGCATGCAGCAAATGATACCCGACAGCGACGAGCGGCCGTCGACACCCACAGGCTCCTCGCGGACGTACAAACAGCAGAGCGCGCCCATGCGAGCCCTCAACACGAATCAGCCCAAGCAGGAGACCTTCTTCGACGATGCCACGCCCGTAGACAGCGCCAGGGCAGACGGCACCGCGCGGAACCAGCTGCGCGACTCGCGCGACTCGCACGACCTGTCCTTTGGGGGAGCCACCGTGAGGGACTCGGTGGTAGACAACATGCTGCTCTCGCTGGACCAGTTCTCGACGGGGCATATGTTCGGCGGCGCGTCCAGCCAGCAGTACGTCCAGTACGGCGAGGACGACTCCTCCTTTCTGCGCGACAACTCCTACCGCCCACCGGGCAGCCGTCACCGCGGCCACACGCATACGTCGTCGCGCTCCTCCGACTACGACCTGCACCCGGAGGAGTCCCTGCGATACACGGCGACCCCGTCCCGCGCCCGGCGGAGCAACTCGAGCAACACGGTCGGGCTGCCCATGAGCCGGAAGGGCAGCGTGCGGCAAAACAACACGCCGTACGGGCAGTATCAGCAGCCGGCCGGGCACGCGAGGGGCGCCGGCAAGAAGAGTAGCAAGGGCAGCGGCTCGTCAAGCATGGACTTTGGGCAGGCGGGCGTGCTGGGCAACCACCGCCTGGGCTTCGGGAAGCGCTCGGCCAGCTTCGACCACAGCACAGTTGGCGACCGCACGCGGGTGGTGCCGGTGAAGGTCGAGTCCGTCCTGGATAGGGGCCGGGTCGCCTACCAGAACTACGCCGATGACTACGACGCGGCGCCCGAGCCCACCATACCGGGCGGCCCACGCAGAGCTGCGCAACAAGAGCTTCCCCAGTCGCCGCTCTTCCCTCCACAGCCCAGCTACGCCGCCCCGCAGGTCCCGGAGCCGCGGCGCCGGGGCAGCATGCGCTCCAACACCAGCTACAAGACGCTGCGCAAGAACAAGAGTACGGTCGAGCCGGACATGCGGGCGCAGGCGCAGGAGTTTGTGAATGCGAGCACCCTGCGCGACCTGCCGCCCGTGCCCTCGATACCAGACCCGTCCGCGCCATCACCCAACGTGAGCACGCGCAAGGCACCGTACCCACCGCAAATGCCTTCGGCAGCACCCAAGGAGCGTCCGGGCTTCTTCCGGCGCGTCTTTGGGGGGAGCTCGACCAAGTCGCAGCCACACCTCTCGAGTGCACCCACCACCGCGCATGCGCCACTGCCAGAGTCACCCGCGGCCAAGCAGAAACTGCCAGACATCGATTCCATATATTCCCAAGCGCGGCCTCGGACGACGCCAAGCAACAGCAGCCACATTGCTACACAGATCAAGGCCTCGTCGAGGGGCCAAACCGCTGCGTCTCAGTCGCAGAGAGATCTCCTACCCCCTGTGCCGCCAGTTTTAGCCAAGAAGCCCTCATCATTCTTCAGGCGCCGAAAGAAGTCCATGTCCGAGAACACCAAGCCTCCCGTCATGGCACTCGACTTCACTCCGCCATCCAAACCAATACTACCCTCGCACCCCAGTCCCGGCGCCAGCAGTCTGCGCAAGGTTATGAACCCCTACCTCGACGGCGGCCGCAATGGCGACAAGTTCTACGAATCTCGAGAAGACCAGCCGTCAGACGATGCGGCAAACGGCGAGCGGCCCCACGGCTTTTCACCCGGCTACCGGCCGCATAGGGACGCGACTGTGCGCACGGTGAATGCGAATTCGCGTGGCGGCGACCACACACCACCGTCTGCGAGGAGCCAGCACGTCAAGGTCACGCACCTCGCGAGTCCTGACAGTCCAACGAAGATGAAGCTCAAGGTCAAGAAAGGCAAGGCAGTCGCCCCTACGCCGCGAGAAGACACGTTCCTTGCAGACAGCAGCAGCTGCAACGAAGACCGCAGTGGTCGTGCGTCCCCGACAGGTGAGCGCAGCGGCGCGGACGAAGCGCGCAGACCCAGCACCTGTCCCACTTCTTCCTCAGCTCATCAGTCTGAGTCGGAAAGCAAGAGCGATCCGGAGCTACTGTTCCCCATGCCGCCCAACCAGCCGAGGAAATCTTCACTGGGCACGTCAACCACACAATCCGCGTCTGAAGTGGAGGACGAGGGCTGGCTTGTTGCGCCCAGGACTACTAAGGTCACGAGTCGAGAGCCCAGTCCGGCCGCGAAGCGCGTTTGGCTCGACACCACGACAGACAACGATGTTGCCGACGACCTCAATCTGCCCTTGGAAGGTGCTCGCTCGTCCCAGAAGTCGCTCGTCAAGTCGCCAGATGAGAACTCTCCCATATCTCCAAACGATGTCTTCCACTCTGCGACGAGTCTACCTATAGTGCAGGTCGAAAGCCGGGATGCCGACAATATGCCATCTATCGTGGAGGACCGCTTGCAGCACACCGAGCCCACCGATTTGGATAGAGAGCGCGCTCTGCAGATCTTCATTGGCGACGACTCCTCCATACAGAAGGCGCAGGCAGCTACGGTTCTGGGTGATGTCACTCTTCAAGGCACACGCACACGCAAGGCCTTTATGGATCTGTTCGACTGGGCTGGTTTTAACATACTAGGCGCCATGCGAGACATGTGCGGCAAACTCGTACTGAAAGCCGAAACCCAGCAAGTCGACCGCATCCTCATGAGTCTGTCTGAGAGGTGGTGTGAGTGCAATCCAAACCACGGCTTCAAGGCTGTCGATGTGGTGCACACCATCTGCTACTCGATTCTATTGCTAAACACCGATCTTCACATGGCTGAAATCGAGTCTCGCATGACGCGCAGTCAGTTTGTCCGAAACACACTCCCTACCGTCGTCCGCGTGTGCCAAGACGCTGTCAAGTCTGCTGAAGGAGAGACCCTACGCCCGCAATCGACCCACTTCCGCAGACCGTCTTTGCCATGGAACGACAAGTCAGAGCCGGTTTCGCCAACTGCCGATATCGGGCTTTTCCCAACTGAGACAACCGAGGAGACTGCAGAAAGTAAGAGGTCGAGAAGTCGCTTGTCCCTCAGGCCACCAGTGAGGAACAATTCAGAAGGTGTCGACTCTGTCACCTCCGAGGCGAACATGTTGGTGAATGCCCCATATAACGGCCCAATGCGAGGTTGGGAATTCCAGATCGAGATCGTTTTGAAGGACTTTTACGATGCGATCCGCAAGCAGCGTCTACCTCTCCATGGTGCGCCGGCGGCAGCGCTACATCCACAGCAATCGTCGAATAACCTGTCAGTGAGTGGTATGCTACGCCGTACGCCAAGCATGCTCAGCAAAGCTCCATCGGACAATGCGAGCTATCGTGGGCGATCACAAGGCGAATTCCGAAGTGTGGGTAATCGCTGGACCTCTAAGAATCGGTCGAGGCAGAAGTTGTACCCTTCATCTACCGTCGCCTCCAGTCGTACCAGCCTAGACGATGGCTCTGTATGGAGCCCCGCTGGTTCAAGTACCTGGAGCCGATACTCATACGGCAAGACTGGCACCTCCATGTCGATGGATTCTCTCGGCTCGCACTTCCAGACTGGAGACTACCAGCAAGCCATCGGTTTCGCAAATGCGCTGAGTCAAGCTATCATTCGCGAGGAAGGCATGACCATTGCCAGCGATGAGGAGTTTGCGCGTGTGGCTCCGCTTATGGAAGACGAGACTCTAGAGCTCGTAGGTGCGCCATGGGCAAAGGAGGGTATCATGAAGCACAAGCATCATCTAGATGTTGCGGGTAAAAAGGCAAAGGATCGCGCTTGGACTGAATGCTTTGCTGTCGTGGAGAAAGGCTCCATGCGCCTGTTCTCCTTCAGCATGAACTCCAAATCGGTGCGGAACAAGAACAAGGTTCGGCCATCCGCTGGTACCGTTGTTGGTGGTGGCAACTGGATGGACAACGCAGAAGCACTCGACAGCTGGCCGCTTCGACAAACCATAGCCAGCGCACTGCCACCTCCAGGATACTCCAAAACACGGCCTCATGTGCTTGCGCTATCGCTTCCAAATGGTGCAGTCCATCTCTTCCAGGTTGGAACGCCAGACATTGTCCGCGAGTTCGTCATGACCATCAATTACTGGTCTGCGCGACTGTCCAAGGAGCCATTGATGGGTGGTGTCAGCAGCATGGAATACGGCTGGGGCGAGAACGTCATCAATCCTGCGCTCATACGACAGGACAGCTCGCCATCAGTGCAAGGCCACATGCCCCGTCCAAGTGTGACCAGCTCGCTGCGTAGCTCCATGGACCATGCCACAGGCACACCCAAGGCTAGACTCCCGGGTGATAAGATCAACCTCAATGACTGGACGCCGCCCACTTGTAGCATGATGGCTAGCACCCTCATGGAGGTGGACCAGCTGAGAGCCTTGTCCAACTACGTCAAAAACATCGAGGGCGAGTTAGGCTATCACAATGAATTGAGGGCTCCTTTGCTCATTGCTGTAAGTTTGAGCATTTATTGGTGCTTGAGCGTATGCTAACGATACACCAGTTCTCTCCTCGGCACCCCAACGCAGCCAGGGCCCATGCCAACTGGGAGCGCAAATCCCAATATCTCCTCCGCGAAATTGTCAAGTTCCGCACCTACATCGACACCCTCTCAGCCGCGCAGATCCAGAAGCAAAAGATCTACGCTGAGCGCGAGGCCGCTGAAGAGAAAGAAGTAGCAGCCGAAAAGGAAGCTGCGCAGGCTACTGGTGTTGATGGTGCGAGCAAGCATATCCCCACTTCCGCATGATCACTTTTCTCTCTCTTTCCCTCTTCTCATCTGTTTTAACATGGCGTTGTACTGACGAGATGTTCTTTTTTTGGTTTTGCAGGTCTCACGCCTCTTCGGCGCACGATGCGGCATTTACGTCTTCTTCATTCTTCGAAGCCGAGTTTGAGGCAGCGGCCTCATTCTGTGGCTTGAGTAATGATATTTGTTGTAATACTCCTGCTCTTCTTCACTTTTTATGCTTTGCGACGAATTGGCATGTTACGATTTTTTTTTATTATCGTTTTCTTTGTTTCTTGATACGACAGCAGGACGGGGATTCGTTGGGGATTAGAGACATTCTTGGGGCGCGAGATGAAAGGAAGCGCTTGCATTTTGCATTTCTGAGAGTGGAAGAGGAGACATAGGGCCGACTCTATACATTATACCCCGGATTCGAATACATAAGTTAATTCACTTGTTAACTTACTATTTAACTTTTTATTCCCAGCTGGGATCGTGTGTGTCTTGGTGCTCCAACGTCATGCCGTACGTCTAACGATGCTGTTCTCGTCTCTGCACTGCATGACAGCTGTGTTCAGCTTCAACAGCCACAAGCTGGTGCGGTGCAGTCCAACGTGTCTACCGCTTCCACGTCCATGACTAACGTTCGACGACGTACGCTGTAATCGCTCAGCTCGACGCACAAAGTCTATCTACATGCATGCACATTTCCTCCAAGTATCAAAGCCCATTGCGCCTGAACACATCTTGCCCGTCGTCAACTCCATACTCTCGCGTCCAATCACTCTGGTCGCTGGATGTTCGCGACGCAAGCCACATCTTCGGGCTAGAACACTCTAGCGCCAAAATTATCAACACCGCGAAGTTGACGCATCGAGAGCTTGGGCCCGTGGTGTACATACCTACGCGATGGGGGTGTCGCGTAGATGCATGATTGATGGATTGGGGAAGCTGAGATGCGGGATTGGGAATAAGGACATGGGTTAGTGATGTGCGATTGGGGAGGGGTGAGGCTGCATGTGCGTCTTTACCGCTTTAGTTGTACTGTCAGCGTGTGTTTCCCGTATGGCCCGTTGTGTAACGTGCACGACCCATTGCTTCGCTTGAAAAAGTGCTGGTCACGACCCTTCGAGGTGTGCCAGCGGTTCGGCATCCCCGTTGTCGCGTAGTGTCCCACGTTGGGTTGGATTGCACGGCCACGTTTTGTGCTGGATTGGGAAGAGGGTTTTTTTTGGGGGATGAGGGATTGGAGGAGGGATTGGAGGAGGGATGGGCGAATTGGGGGCGAGATGAGGGAAGGGATGAGGAACGGGGATGGTGGCGTGCAGATGGGGAGGGTGGGGGAAATGAATTGGGTGAAGTGTCTTGAATGGGAGTCAGCAATTGGGAATCGTGGGTGTTTGATGATTGCTGTGTGTATTCGACTGTTTGGTCTATCGTGGCTCAAGTCGACTGAAGCGTGCGTGTGTGGTACGACTACCAGAAGCAGAGTTATGGCGTTGTGAAGACATGCGCCCGCAACGCCATGGACCCACATTCTATACCCTTTCTCTTCACTCCCACGCGCGCGCCGTGTACAAGGTTCCGTGCCGACAACATTTCTTTTCCCTTTTCTTATCTCCGTCTGCCCTGTAGCCCCTGAAGTTCACAAACAAGACGCTCTAAAACTGATATATCTCGAAGAAGCGACGGGCGGGAGATCAACACGCGTCTTGCCCTCTTCGACCTCAGATTGTCCGGAAGCACGCTCAAGCGAACGGCTACAACGGGGCCAGATCCTAGTCTTGCAGCTCGGTTGTTGTCATCTTTCAGCCTTGAGAACCCCGCCTACCTTCCTAGCTTGCCCGAATCTTCGACGCAGACGTGCCGTTGTGTGTCAGCCGCAAGATCAGACGACTTTGTCTATGTACAGCTTGTGTATTGTCGACTCGACCTGAAAACTCTTCCTCCGCCACTTGCGACCCTCGCATTGACATCATAACGAGGGAATCACGGCCGCATACATCACCTCTTGATTCCGGTCTCCGGCTTTGTACGCGCGTGCTACCACACCACCTAGCTCCACGCCTCACCAGCAACTACAATCATTATGTCGTACTATCCAGGACAACAGTATCACGGTGGCAATAACTACGGCCCGCCTCCACCGCAGCAGCCGCAGTACGGTGCACCTCCGCCACAGCAGAATTATGGCGCTCCGTGAGTTCTTTGAGGCTTGAAGCTTGAGAGAAGCTGACATGATGAAGACCACCACAGCAAGGATACGGACAACCGCAGTACAACAACTACGGGCAACCGACGCCCCCACCACAGCAGTACGGATACAACCAGGTGCGTGTTGGAGATATCGGCATCAAGTCGGTGTGGATATAGTAAGCTGGGATATGCTGACATTGGCACAGGGACCACCACCACCACAGCAGTATGGAAACTATGGCCCGCCTCCGCCCCAACAAGGGCAGCCTCCTCGACCAAGTAAGAACCATTAAGCCGGTAGAAAGACATGCAAGCTAACAGGCGGACCAGTGATGCCCACGGCAAACAGCAATGCATGGACACACGGCAACCAAGGTGCACCACCTCCACCACCACAGGGCGCACAGCAATTCGGCCACGGCGCGCCCAACGGCTACTCCTTCCAGTACTCCGCCTGCAACGGTCGACGAAAAGCACTCCTCATCGGCATCAACTACTTCGGCCAGCGCGGCCAACTGCGCGGATGCATCAACGACGTCAAGAACATGAGCTCGTATCTCAACGAGTTCTTCGGCTACAAGCGCGAAGACATGGTCACCCTCACAGACGACCAGCAGAATCCAATGAGCCAGCCCACTAAAGCGAACATTTTGCGCGCGATGCATTGGCTCGTGAAAGACGCACGTCCAAACGACTCTCTCTTCTTCCACTACTCGGGCCACGGCGGCCAGACTAAGGATCTAGACGGCGACGAGGACGACGGCTACGACGAAGTTGTCTACCCGGTCGACTTCCGCACCGCAGGCCACATTGTCGACGACGAAATGCACCGCATCATGGTCAGTCCTCTGCAGCCTGGTGTGCGGTTAACCGCCATCTTCGATTCGTGCCACTCTGGATCCGCGCTCGACTTGCCGTACATCTACAGCACGCAGGGTGTGCTCAAGGAGCCAAATCTGGCCAAGGAGGCGGGCCAGGGCCTGCTTGGTATTGTGTCGAGTTACGCGCGAGGCGATATTGGTAGCATGATTGGCGGCGCGACGAGCTTGTTCAAGAAGGCGATTAGCGGGGACGATGTGTACAAGAAGAATCTGCGGACGAAGACGAGTCCCGCGGATGTTATTATGTGGAGTGGCAGCAAGGACCAGCAGACTTCGTGAGTGCTCTTGACAGTTATTATGATTGGAAAGGGTGTACTAACGAGAGGATAGTGCTGATGCGAGTATTGGTGGCGAGGCGACGGGCGCAATGTCCTGGGCCTTTATCACGTCGCTGCGCAAGAACCCGAATCAGAGCTATGTGCAGCTGCTGAACAGCATTCGCGAGGAGCTTGAGGGCAAGTATCAGCAGAAGCCGCAACTGAGCTGCAGTCATCCTTTGAGTAAGTCGGACCAATGTCCTCACCATGAAATACTCTGCTAACAGTCGTTGCAGATACGGATCTCTTGTATGTTATGTAGATGAGCAGGGAACGGAAGAGTGATGATTGATACCACGGGAATATCTGTTTCAGCAAAATGGGCATGGGATGGAATGGGTGCACAAGATTACGGCTGTTGATGATTGTGTATACCACTTCTTGTACTTAGTTGGATGGCGGGCTTCACTCGACTTCATCATGGCGTCTTACCTAAATTTTATGGGATCCGGAAAAATGAATCATTACAACAATGCATGTGCTTCGAATTGGTGCATGTGAACGTGCTGACGAAGTGGCATGCAGTGGCGGTGCGCTAGTGCATCGACAGGGACCTTCAATGACCAAAAGTTTTGAACGGGCTTCAATACGTCTGCCAACCATCACGTCACACACCGACCATGCGGAGAGCACGCGGACTAAGGGTAGGACTACGGTTACATTCTATACCATCATCAAATAGTGGCTAATTGCATGACAGGCATCGTCCACCCGCGATGTATGCATCTTCTGCGCCACTCGTCAACTCGCCATCGCAGGCGGGAGCCAACGACGGCAGCTCAATTCGTCGAGCAGAGCGCCCCAGTCGGCCGGAGCGCAGCTGTACAAAGACGAAAATGAGCGGCCGAAGCCAATGTCGCAGGCGGAGCGCATGCGACAGCAACTGGCCGCCAGCGCTGCCTTTGCCGCCCCTCGACCGCCTCCCACCACTCGGCCGCCGCCCGTGCAACAGGCACAAGGAGGATACATGACGCCGACACAGAGGGCGAGGGCGTCTCTGGGCACGCAGTCACCGCAACAGCCCCGACAGCAACCCTATGAAAGACGGCCGCCGAACAGAGGGGGACTCTATGACGATCCGGGGCGCAATCAGAACAGAGACCGATACGCACCACCGCCTACTCGGCGAGTGACAACTTCAGATGCAGGTGGCTTCACGACATACAGACCGCCGGCGCCCTCTATGCCGCAGAATAGATTTAGGGTCAACATGGACTCGACGCCCCAAGTGGAGTCACCAGCGTTTGGGGCAGGGCATCTGCGGCGACGAAATCAGCCCCAGTCTGAGCGCGCATTTTTCGAACCTCGGGAGCAAAGACCCCCACAGGTGACCAGACCTGCACCAAAGAGGGCCCAGTTGGACCAGGACGAGATCAGCAAGTTATTGGGCAACACCGCAACTACAGGCCCCTCAAGACCATATCAGCCGCTCGCAAGGAACACAAACGCGAATGTCCAAAGGAAATGCTGGCACTGCGGTTCCGTCGACCACGTGAGCAATACATGCCCGTCGAAACCTGTTGTCCGCGAACCTCTTGTGACACGGCGGGTGCAGCCGGAGCCACCACAGTCACAGCAGCCGCAACAGCCACAACAGACTGTATCGCTAGCAGATGCGGAGCAGAAGTGGAACGTGCGCGACGAAGCCAAGCCGGAGGTCGTGCAGCGCGCTCCGACAGTCCAGGAAGAGGCGGACAAAAGGGCTCGTAATCTGGGGCAGAACAGAGACCGACGACGCAGCAGATTTGACCTGGATGAGGTCCAGGAGGTCAGGAACCGCTACGAGCAGCCTGAGAGGCGACGCGGTGGACAGAACAGGGGCCGGCGCGTCATGCGGGAAGAGGACGAGGAAGTGGAGGAGCGCGTCGTCGGCAAGGCAGAGCGGAAGCGACTGCGTGCGGAAGCGAAGAAGGCTGCGCAGATGGCCAAGGCCGAACCTACGCCCATTCATCTCCCGCAGTACATCAGTGTGGCCAATCTCGCTGGCGTGCTGAAGCTGAGAGCAGAAGAATTGGTGGTTAAGCTGGAAGAGCTTGGATTTGAAGAAGTGCAGAACGATCACATCCTGAACGCCGAGCACGCTGGTCTTATTGCTCAGGAATACAACTTCGAGCCCGTCTTTCTGAACGAGGAGGAAGACGGAGACCTGTACCCGCTGCCAGAAGTCTCCCCTGAAGAGTACGCGGAGCTGCCTGCGAGACCGCCCGTGGTCACTATCATGGGTCACGTTGATCACGGAAAGACTACGATCCTGGACTACATGCGCTCCACGAGTGTTGCGGCTACGGAGTTTGGTGGCATCACACAGCACATTGGTGCCTTCAGCGTGCCTCTTGCGAACGGCAAGAAGATCACGTTCCTGGACACGCCAGGCCACTCTGCATTCGAGACGATGCGTGCCCGAGGAGCAAATGTCACTGACATTGTCGTGTTGGTCGTAGCAGCCGACGACTCTGTCATGCCTCAGACCATTGAAGCCATTAAGCATGCACATGCAGCCAAGGTGCCTTTGATTGTCGCCATCAACAAGATTGACAAGTCACAAGCAGACCCCGAGGCCGTCAAGCTCGACCTTGGCCGCCACGGCATTGAGATTGAAGACTTTGGTGGAGACGTCCAGGCCATATGTGTCAGCGGCAAGACAGGCCAAGGCATTCCCGACCTCGAAGAAGCCATCTCCACCCTCTCCGAGCTCCTTGACCACCGCGCGGACCCCAAAGCGGCAGTCTCAGGCTGGGTTCTCGAAGGTACGACTAAGAAGTCCGGCCGCGTTGCCACGGTCCTTGTCCGCAACGGCACCCTCCGTCCCGGCACCACTCTCGTCGCAGGCACAACTTGGACCCGCGTGCGCAGCCTGCGCAACGAAGCGGGCGTCACCGTCAAAGAAGCCGGGCCTGGTATTGCCGTCGAAGTCGACGCCTGGCGCGATCAGCCCATTGCGGGCGACGAAGTCCTGCAGGCCAACGACGAACAGCATGCCACGTCCGTGTCTGAACTGCGCGTCGACAAAGTCGAGCGGCTCCAGATGGCACGCGACATGGACGCCATCAACGAGGCGCGCAGGCTCGAGAACGAGAAGAGGGAGGCGGAGAAAGAAGCTGAGGAAGCTGCTAAGAACAGCACTGAGGAAGACCCCACTACTTCTCCAGATGTTCTCGCTGAAGCTACCAAGAAATCTGGCCCCGAGGTAATTTCGTTCATCGTCAAAGGCGACGTCTCAGGCTCCGTCGAAGCCGTCGTAGACTCCATCTCCGCGCTCGGCAACGCCGAAATCAGCACACGCATACTCCGCCACGGCGTCGGACCACCCAGCGAATTCGACGTCCAGCACGCCGCCGACGCCTCAGGTCACATTGTGAATTTCAACACGCTTGTTGGCCCGCAGGTTGCGCGCCAGGCCGAGGATAAAGGCGTGAAGATTCTGGATAGTAATATCATATACAGGGTTGTTGAGACGGTCAAGGAAATGCTCGAGGCGAAGTTGCCGCCTAAGATTGTGAGTAAGGTCACGGGCGAGGCAGAGGTTGCTGCGTGCTTTGATATTGGGGTGGGTGGGAAGAAGAAGTTGCGTGTTGCTGGGAGTAAGGTGAGGAATATGCAGGTTGAGAGGGGGAATAAGGCGAAGGTTTGGAGGGGGGAGGAGTGTGTGCATGATGGTAAGTTTTATCATCCCTTCCTATTTGAGTCACTTGGATGGGTTGCTAATGTTGTGTTGCAGGTGTTATTTCGTCCCTCAAGAACCAGAAGAAAGACGTCGAGACAATGCGTAAAGACACGGAGTGCGGTATCAGCTTTGAGGGCTGGGATGAGTTCAAGGTCGGGGATAGGATTCAGTGTTATGAGGAGAAGGCGGAGAAGAGGAGGTTGTAAGTGTATGTGTAAGATATATGGTGTGTGTATATATATGGGTAGATGAAGGGTTGGTGTGCATTGCGTGGCGTTGCACTTGGTTGGCAATGTGTACATGTAGGATATAGTCCAAGATTTCGGGTGTATATACGTCGAGGAGAAATGTACGAACACCGTAGAAAAAACCTCGCTATCTTATCACGTCTATCATCACACCACATGTTCAACTCTCATTGCGTTTCTCACATCCACAAACTTAGATGCTAACAGTACTGCGTTTTCTCCACTCCACATAACCTAATGTACCCCATCCATGTCCTACACCGTGCATTTGCCTTCACCCTCCCAATTCTACTTCTCCACCTTCCCAAAAAAAACCTCACTTCCAACACAATCTCGATTACCCCTCTCTCTTTACCTCCAATATCTATCTCTCAACCCACATTTCTCCCATCAATCAATCAAACATCCCAGATAGTATAGGGGTTAGTATACCGGCTTGTCATTCCACTGTCAAGTATGCGCCGGTGACCCGAGTTCGAATCTCGGTCTGGGAGTTCTTCAGACATCTTCTTTTGTTCTTGTTTCTTCTTTTGGTGGTGGTGGGCGCGGGGAATGGGGCTTTGAGGGGAGTAGGTGAGGGAGTGAGTGAGTGAATGAGTTTGATACTCTCAGCTGGCCCCTGGGTAGTATATCTATCCACTCGTCGACGTCGTGTCCGGTGTTGTTTTACTAAATCTTCACATTGGCGATACTTACACACGGGAATGTTTTTCTTTTGGCATTTTTAGTTTCGGCGAGTTCACTATAGGCGGCGTGACGATCTATTTTTTTTGCTGGTCGTGTGAGAGGCAAGGTCCGCTTGCTCAGAATATAGGGCGAGGACGGGTGGAGTGTGCAAGAATTATTTCGAGACGATGTGAAAGACTGCTTCGTTGAAAACCATAGGTTGAAAGCATTAAGGGAATCTCTAGGTCAGAGCAGATGTAAAACGTGGTTGCAGACGGAGGGAAAAGAGATGTTGTCATCTAGACAAGCAAAATTTCGAGTCACGCTCGCTGAAAATGCTATGAATTACGAACAAACCAGGATCTGTGTTCGGACTTGGTGGCCCGCTGATACGCCAAACGCCGTGCCCGAGCTGCTGTGCTTCTAATCCACTGCCTTTTCCTTTGTTGATGCACGCTTTACAGCCAATGTACAATTCCACTCGTGTTAATCTATGGGTGTTTTCGCAGTGTTGCGCCAGCCCATAATACTGGGGCCAAGTGTTTCGACATGTTGAAGCCGAATAGCGACGCGAACCAGAGTATTGTTGTGACTGCTATCGGCGCGAGTAGGAGTTCGGTGTGGTGGAGGAAGGGTAGGGCATTGTAGCCCAGAAAGGTGATGATGAAGTAGTAGTTGAGTGCGATGAGGTAGAGAGTATTTGAAAGGAGGAGGGAAATCCTGTAGAAATCAGTATGTAATCCCGCAGTGGTAGGCATCGGTATTACTTACCAATGATCCGTCCCCACAAGCGGCATGCACAAGAATTGCACAACATAAAGGAATACCCAGACAGGTACGAACGCTCGTATCGCTACGTCCCAGCAGTACCCAAATTCGAGCTCTTCCTTTCCACCGTCTGCCTCGTTCAGATTGTACAGCCCTCTCCGCTTGCCGGGGAGCAACGAGTTCCCTGGTCCGAGTAGTCGTCCAACCAGGAAGAAGAACAGTGTCGCAGTGACCAGCGATAATAGTAAGAAGTGCCCGAAAATGAAGACGAGCGTTATGTGTAGTGTTTGCGTGAAGCCTTTGGCGTATGCGAAGCCCCAAGCGAGTGATGTAAGGGTGAGGAGGAAGGAGAGGAGGTATGTGAAGGATGGGTCGGGTCGGTGGTATGTTTTTGTAGTTTGTTTCTGCAAGTGTTAGGCAAAGCCTCTGTCTAGATAGAGAGATAAGACATACATGGTAGTATATCTGCCGAAACACCTTCTTTGGTGCTATTACCAGGCTCATGATCTCCCATATGGCCATCTCGAAGTCCATTTGCGGAAACTTGAACAGGCGTTTAAAGAAGCGCGGCATGCGGACTTCACTCCGCCGTGACGACGAGGGCGTCGAGCCAAAGTTCGAGGGACCGCCTGTTGGCCGGGGTAGGGAGATGTGTGGGTTCATTATGGGTATGCGCCGCTGTCCTCAAAGCGTCTGGTGGACAGCTATGAGGCTTGGAGGAAGAGGGGACAGACTCCAGATGTCTGAATATACGTGTGGGGTTCGCGGTGAATTCAGTGTCACGACATGTCTAGGATGCACGTGGACAGGGCGGTCGTTTGGTGAGATGTCTCGTTCGCAAGTGAATGGTCTCAAATGCGGTGCCTGAACGATGACATCGCCGCAGCACCAGCCACAATGCCAAGCGTGCAAGTCTAGCCGCGCCCTGGCCTCTCATCACCATCTCCTCATCGCCGGTGCTTCCCAGAGCTCACACACAACTTTCTCAACGGCGCATCACTGCTCAACCTTCCCGCATCTAGACACCATCGGCGCGCGACTCTGCACCTTTCCGCCAGTGACCGCGCTTCCGAGGGCGCCTTCCGCTCATTGCGCAGCTCCTTCTTGCTAACCACGCGACAAAGGCTTTCATTGTCTGCAGCCCACCCTTGGAGTAGTCCGTACCACGCACACTCCCGGCCCCACGCCCTCACTGCTGACTCTCAGTCGCAGTATCTTTCTAATTGTCATCATGGCGGACGCCGAGCTCGCATTCCTCGATGCGCAGAAGGAGTACGACACTTCAAACAACGACACTCCCACGGGCGAGGACGAGTACGACCCCGCCACCACCTATAACTACGACGACGCGCCCTCAGATCGGTCAGCATCGATGCCCGAGTCGGCAGGCCACACGCCCCAACCCGCCGAGGGCGAGGGTGCGAACGGAGCCAGTCTCCAGCCTGCCCCAGTTTCTGCCGAGGTATCTGCTGCGCCGACGCCGTCAAAGCAGCCGCGCACAAGGGGTGGATTCGTCGACGATAGTGACGACGAGGAAGAGGAGCCTGTCGAGCAGCCCACGGTGGCCGCGCCTGCTCTGCTGAGGGCTGCAGAGTCGCCTGAGCGTTCGTTTACAAACACAACAAACAATACAGTTCCCCAACCAGATGTACAGTTACATAGTGCACAAGATCAGGGCGCATCATCCCTTCTCTCTGCTTCTGTCGCTGTCAATGAGTCTGCTCCTTCTGTTGCTTCTTCTGTTCCCAACGGCAATACTCCACTTCCAGACGCTACTAAGCCAGGTGCTCCAGCTCTTCTGAACGTTGCCCCCGGGCGACAGTCTGCAGCCTCGGCCACTCCTGTGCCTACTTCTGCAGCTTCTCTGCCAAAGGCCCGTCTGCCTCAGGACCGCATTGGCATTCTTGAAGATCGCATTGCTGAAGATCCACGTGGTGACATAGAGGCGTGGCTGAGTCTAATTGAGGAGCACCGTAGGCGACACAAGAACGACGATGCCCGAGCTACCTTCGAGCGCTTCCTCGAGGCATTTCCAACTGCGGTAAGCACCATCAGCATTGTTACGACTAACTTCACTGACATGTTTAGGGCGAGCAATGGGTCGAGTACGTCGCCTTCGAGACCGAGCTCGATGAGCTGTCCAAGGTCGAGCACATCTTCGGCAAGTCGGTCATGCTGGCTCCCTACGTTCCGCTCTACTCTGCGTATATCGACTTCATCCGGCGGCGATACAGCTTGCTCAATGACACGTCCGGCCAGAACCGACAGATCATCACACAGGCTTACGAGTTTGTGCTCGAGCAGGTCGGCATTGACGTCAACGCAGGACGGCTGTGGCTCGACTATCTTGAGATGCTGAAAACCGGACCTGGCATACTCGGAGGCAGCAACTGGCAAGACATGCAGAAGATGGACACTCTGCGCAAGGTCTACCAGCGTGCTATCTCCATACCTCACCGAGCGACGCTGGACATTTGGCGTGAGTACGACAAGTTCGAGCTCACGAACAACAAGGCAACAGTATGTTCCAAACCAGTCCCACATTTGCGCAATGCTAACAACACGACAGGGCCGAAAGAACTTGCAAGAGAAGTCGCCCTCCTACATGACAGCGCGAGGTGCGATCACCGTCCTCGACAACACCATCACACGCGGAGTCAATCGGACAACACTACCACGCCTACCACCTGCTCCAGGCTTTGAAGGCCACGAAGACTACATGAATCAGGTTCGACTATGGCAGAACTGGGTGCAGTGGGAAAAGAGCGATCCTATGGAGATCGCCCTCGATGACCGCGCGCTGTACCAAAAGCGCATTCTGCATATATACAAGAACGCACTCATGGCCCTTCGATTCTGGCCGGAGCTGTGGTACGACGCAGCCGAGTGGTGCATTGAGAATGGCCTACAAGATGAGGGAAACAAGTTTCTCAACGACGGCATCGAAGCCAACCCCGAGAGCTGTCTGCTCGCCTTCAAGAAGGCCAACCAAGTCGAGCTGCGCACAGATTTCGAGGATGGTCAGCCGGGTCTCATTGCCAAGGGCAAGGCCGTGCGTGAGCCATACATGAAGCTCCTGGACACCATCTACGAACTCACTGCACAGACCAAGAAGCGAGAGGAGCATTCGGTCGCTCGTGCAAAAGAAACATTCGAGGCTCAGAAGCAGGCCGACGAGGCGGCTCGATATGCAGCACAGAGCAACGGAGGCGGCCCTGAAGATGATGAAGATGAGATCGCGAGGACTCAAGAGCAGAAGGATCGGGCTTTCAACGCCCAGCTCATTGCTATCTCTGCTGGCTACAATGCCCAAACTCAACTTCTCAAGAAAACCATCACATACGCCTGGATCGCTCTGATGCGAGCTATGCGACGTGTTCAAGGCAAAGGCTCACCTGGCGCGGACGTTGGCGGTTTCCGAAGTGTCTTCGCTGAGGCTCGCAAGAAGGGCAAGCTGCTCAGCGAGGCATATGTCGCCAGCGCGCTGATTGAGCACCACTGCTACCAAGACCCGGCTGCAAACAAGATCTTTGAGCGAGGCATGAAGCTCTTCCAAGAGGATGAGCACTTTGCATTAGAATACATCAAGCACCTCATCAAGCTCAATGATTCCACAAGTGAGTACTACCAACTTTCTACTAGTTAAGCAATACTGACGAAAATAGATGCACGCGCCGTCTTTGAGACTGTCGTCACCCGGATCACCAGCAAGCCTGAGAACGTCCAGCGGGCCAAGCCGTTGTTCCTCTTCTTCCACGACTACGAGTCCCAGTTCGGCGAGCTCTCCCAAGTCACGAAGCTGGAACAACGCATGCTCACACTCTTCCCCGAAGACCCACAGCTGCGCCGCTTCTCGCAACGCTTCGCAGGACCGACTTTCGACCCCACATCTGTCCGTCCCGTAATTTCGCCACGGACACAGATGAAGCCGGTCATGCCGTCAATCATGACCTCAGTGGAAGAGCATCACCCGGCCATGCCGCCGCAGATGGAGCAGCGTCTCGCCTCCCCAGCACCGTTCAACTCGCCACATCTTGGAAACCTCCAGCCTGCCATCAGCATGAACTCGCCAAAGCGCCCTCTGGACGACGCCGACGACAACGGCCAGCCCCGCAAGATGGCTCGCGGCGAGTCTCCCGCACTTAAGGGCGCAGCGGGCCGTCGTCTCGATGCCGCACGCCGCAACCTAGCCGTCTCAGGCAACACACCCGTCGTGCAAGGCCCGGCACCACTGCCACGCGAGATTAACTTTCTTCTCGGCATCATCCCCGCCGCGCACACATATGTCAACGCGGCGCGCTTCAAGCCGGAGGCTATGGTCAATATGCTGCGCAACATCGAGAAAATTCCTGTACCACAAAGCCTTGCGCCGCAGCGCTGGGGCACGACGCCTACGACTGCGCAGCAGCTGGCGAGCATACAAGAGAAGTATGGAAACGGCTTCGGTGGCGGTCATCAGCACACGCCTAGTGCGGGCAGTGCGTGGGGACCTTAGGAGGGTCGAACACGGTGCAAGAATGCTGAGAGAGTTGATGAGTTGGTGAGCGATGAGTTGAGTTGAGTTGCGAGGTGTGCTGCAATGCATTGGGTGGCGTTGTGTGCCTGTATATTTCTATCTGGAAAAGAGACTGTGGGAGAAGCACTTGATGCTTTTGAACCTGGAAGTCTTGCCTTCAGAGTATGGCGTTGTGGTCATTGCCCGTTGGTGGCATCTTTTCGAATTAGTTGCGAGCCTACGCGGAGTATGGCAGATTCTATCAGACGCAAAAGTCGAATGTAATGCATGAAAGTCAGATGTATCATAAGTGCTGTGAGACCTTGTTGCTGCTCTCTCTTCAGAGGACTTGGTAGTCTGGTGCATGTGAATGGTTGGACCCTGCGCGATTCATGATGCAAGCGAATGAAGCTAAGGAGACGACGTCGCACCGTACTGCTGTATCATGCATCTTTCTTACACCCAATACTCTTTTGTCACGACATTTGTGCATCTATCTCACAATTCAGCCAAGATATTGAGATAGAGATAATGCACTCGCAATATTGGTGAGTCCTGCGAAGCGGCCATACAAGTCGATTGCACGAAGTTAGGGCGGGCGATGCACTCCCGGATATGCTGCGAAGAAAATATGTTCATATCGAAGGTCATCAATTTTCCCGTGAAGAACATACAGTAAGAGCTGGACGTTCATTTGATGCTTTGGTTTACGAGTATCTGTCGTATTCACGCGAGCATTTCGGGTTGAGTATGGTTGAGGTATGCCTCTTGTCACGTTGTCGTACTCGTCATCATTCTGGTTTTGCAGCCTTCATTCTTTGCAGTCTTCTTTGGGATGCGTTCTTTCGGTGGTTTCTCATAGTGTGAGGACATCCTCAGGATCGGTCCATCGTGGGCGTCATGCTTCGTCGTCACGGAACATTCTCGATTGTCAATTTGTCGTTCATGTTGTGCTTCACTATGATGTCGAATCGAATGTTCCTGTGTTAGACTTTCTTGTGGTTCTTCAATCATGTCCGATGTGGATTTCCATCTTCCCCCAAGTCTAGGACTCGCTTCGATACCTGACTATATGGTCGTCCCCGTCTGCATCTTCTGCCTCTGTCGGACTCATATCGCACTCCATGCTCTCTGCCCGTTTGGTTATCTACAGCTCGCTGTCCTCCCTCACTGGCCGCTATAATCTTCCCTCACCACGACTTGTTTGCTCCCCTTCCGCTGTCCCAACGGCCTTAATTCTCACCCAAATCTTTGCAACAGCCCGTCTCTCTTACCCTCCTGCAAACCAGCCGCTCACGCTAGCCAGTAGCGCGAATCAGCGCTGCTGCCGGTGTCCATATAAGCAGTCCTTCCTATCCCCCCCCAGACTCTTCTTCTTCCACCTCACAACAACTCTTTTACACACATCCTCCACTTGAGCTTTGATAGCTTCAAGTCTTCCACTTCAACACTACAATAGCTTCAACGACAATCCTACAAGCTACACTTCTCCAACACACCTTCTGAACCGGCCTCAAGTCTACCACTGCAGGCAGTCAAGTCAACATATCACTGCGGGTCAGCTCCAGGTGCACAGCATCTTCAGTGTGAGTCCTTCACTCTACCACAACTTCCTTCTTCTTCACCTTCATCGTACCGGGCTGCAAGTCGGCCTTGGACTTTGATGTTGCGCATCCCACCCAGATCGACTTCACTGCGAGTTGCTGCCGCTCCTCGACCGCTCCTTCCCTAGCAACGGCCGTCACCGCGACAGTCCCATGCGCACCAACCACGTTTATTTAGGAACATCACATGCCCCTCCACTTCTTTTGATTTCCCACCTTTCCCATATGCCCTCCACCTCACGTTCTCGACAGCAAATCACGCACGTAGCATCTGACTGCAGCGCTTTTTACGTCTTGCCTCACTCACATATCTCACCTCGTTCTGCCTTTTGGATTTCTCCCCCGCTCGCGATCACATAGGCTCGCAAGTCCGATATCTGAACAGCCTCACTGACCATCAACAGCTCCAGATCAGCGATCTCAGAGACCCAAACGCTCTCGACGCACCAGTCCTTCTGAAGAACTCCGACCCGAGATCGACGTACGTAATTTGAATCTATCCAGCTCACCGTCACGACCGCTTGCGGCTTTTGCATGTCACGTCGAACGGTGGCTACATGGTGTCTTCCCTCGTTTCTCCAATCATCACTAACATGTCGCAGAGTTCAAAATGGGCGGTCCTCCAGCCAAGCGCAACGCCCAGGCCGAGAAGAAGCCCCAGGGCTCGTCTCAGGGCTCGTCGTCGGAATCTCGCGACCCCACGCAGCGTAGCGCTCAGCGCAGCATCCCCAAGCTGGATGGCAATCGCGATCCCGCAGTCGGTGTGATCGACTACACCCGCCCTGGCGACCTCAAGAACCTGTCGGAGTTCCTTGGTCTCGCTGGTTGGTACGCAGCCCGTGGTGTAAGTACAAACGCCGTCCTGTCTCAACCCACTTCTACACGCCTTCGCAAACACTTCCCATGTCCACTCTGCGGCTAGTATTCAATCAGGGCAGATTACGCTCGCCGGCCTGGCATTGAGATGAGTCCTCGAATGCGTATAAGTCAGCATTCCTCCTTCGCACTCCGCCCTCTGCTCTTTGCTCTGCTCTCTTTCCACTCTCCTTCATCCATTCTTCTACCCTGTATATCTTCACTGTATCCTCCCCGCTGTCTTTATAACGCTTCACCATGTCCAGTTCCAATCAAGCTCCCCGCTGCTTCCAGGACTACATGTCCTATAATCCGAGACATGCGAACGTCGGAATTGACATTGGAATGCAGGTCTCGAACCCGGGTGCGCTTCCTGCTCGGCCCAAGAACTTCAACACCTTCGGCAAGGAGTGCGGCATCACCCTGAACACGTACAACAGTAAGTCTCTACGCATGGAATGCATGCGATGCAGGCACTAACCTCCTGCAGTCGTCAAGACCCCGAACACAGTCGTCCACCAGTACGATGTCGTCTTCACGGGCGATGCCAAGGACTACACCAAGCGCGTTCTGCTCAAGAAGATCTGGAACTCCAAGGCTGTCAAGGCAGCCTTGGGTGAGCCAGTGAACCTCTGGGTCTGGGACGGCAACAAGCTCGCCTGGTGAGTCACGGTCTTTTCTACTCGCCACGCAGAGCTAACGATTTCCAGGAGTGGTATACGCTTGGATAGGGACGAGTTCCGCATCACTTGCGACCTTGACGGCGAGGAGGGCCGCCCCACCAAGCCTGGCCAGCGCGGCAACAAGCACACCCTCCATCTCCGCCACACCCGCAAGGTCGACTTCAACCACCTCGATGCCTTCTTGAAGGGTCAAGTGTCCTGGTCTGCAGAGTGCATCGACACCATCAACTTCCTCGATCATGTCATGCGCGAATGGCCTTCTCAGCAATACACACAGATCAAGAAGTCGTTCTTCCAGCGCGGCGAGCAGCGCTTCGATCTTGGTGGCGGTATTGAGGCCTTCAAGGGTGTCTTTGCCTCTCTCCGCCCAGTCCTTGACCAGAACTTCAATAAGTCTCTGTCCGTCAACGTCGATGTCGCCAACGGTACCTTCTGGCGCGCCCAAGAGCTCACCCGTGCTGTCGGTCAGGTCTTCAACTGCGGCCCACCCCAGTTCGTCCAGCGCTTCAAGGAGGCCTCCAAGGATTGGCGCAACTCTCACCTGAAGAAGGACCTTCGCGCCTTCAAGCGTGTTGGTGTTTCAACTACTCACCTGCCGGGTGAGCAGGTCCAGTGGACCATCGATGATTTCTCCCACCAGGATGCCACTCAGTCTGCCTTCCCTGATCCAGATGATCGCTCGAAGAAGATCTCTGTGGTAAGTCATTAACTCCAGCTTTCCGTTGCCGATGTGATGAAACTAACTCTCGTTCAGGCTAAATACTTTAAGCAGAAGTACAACATCAACTGCATGCCTGGTAAGTTTCTGTTGCCGATTTTCCATCGCGGATTTGAGTATGCTGACTCTACTCAGGACTGCCTGTCGTCAAGATGACCAAGAAGATCCGCGGCGAGAACGTCTGTCTGCCGATGGACGTCCTGAAGATCGATGCCAACCAGCGCTACAACATCAAGCTGTCGGACGTTCAGACCTCCAACATGATCAAGTTTGCCGTCACTCTCCCCAAGGAGCGCTGGGCAGCCGTTCAGCAGGGCGTTCGTCTCCTCAACTGGGAGAAAGACCCCTACATGCAGCACTACGGGCTTGTGGTCAACCCCAACCCTGCCAAGGTCAAGGCTCGCGTCCTCCCTTCCCCAGTTGTGCATTTCGGCCAGGGCTCCAAGGAGGCTACACTCAAGCCTACTGACATGATTGCTGGTCGCTGGCGCCTCGATGTAAGTGATGCCGTCTTCTTCCTGGATTGAGTATTCTGACTATATACAGGGACGCAAGTTTGCTGTCAACAACAAGGACCGCCCGATCAAGGGCTGGGGAGTCTGCTGTGTTCAGGGACGAGGATCACCGCCGCCTCAAGCTGTCTCGACCTTTTTCCAGCAATTCGTGAAGATCTACGAGTCCCACGGTGGTCTCATCTCAGCGCATCCAACCCACGGCAAGACCCCTTGGATGGGACCCGGTAATCTTGCCGACGGTGGAGAGATGGTGCAGAAGGTCTGGAACCAGACTGGCAATCGGTGAGTCCCCCAAGATGCTGCGAAAGCCTTCAGGCTACCCGTTCAGCAACTTCTGCTAGACTTCGAGCTAATAATTTCCAGGTACAACTTGCCGCCTACGATCCTCTTCTTCGTAGTCAACGACCGCAATATCGATGTCTACCGCCGCATCAAGAAGTCGTGCGATATCCGCTTCGGTGTTCCCTCGCAGGTCCTCCAGGCCAAGCACGTCATGTCGGCGTCGCCACAGTACATCTCGAACGTCTGTATGAAGGTCAACGCCAAGCTTGGTGGTTGCACTTCCGTTGCAAAGTCGCAGCTCATCCCTTGTGTGGCACCCAAGAGCGCTAGTACTCCTACCATGGTCGTGGGTGCTGACGTCTCACACCCTGCTCCGGGAGCTGGCTCCGGCGAGGCTGCCTCCTTCGCGGCCATCACTATGTCGGCTGATCCTCACTTTGCGAAGTACTGGGCAGGTATGTGACATCAGCCTCTTTGAATCCATCCAGGACATACTCTAACTTTGTGCACAGAGGTCAACACCAACGGCAACCGCGTGGAGATGGTGACCACATCCAACATCGATGAGCACTTTGGCTTCATGGCCAAGAACTGGATGCAGCGCATCGGTCGGGGCAAGCCTCCTCAGCGGATCCTGTATATTCGCGATGGTGTTTCGGAGGGTCAATACGCCGCCGTCCTCGAGGAGGAAGTCCGTGACATGAAGGAGTGCTTCAAGAAGCTCGGCTGCAAGCAGATGCCCAAGTTCACTGTCGTCATCGCCGGCAAGCGCCACCACATCCGTTTCTTCCCTGACGTTGGCAAGGGTGACCGCAACGGCAACCCTCTCCCCGGTACCTTGGTAGAGTCTGGCTGCACCCACCCCTTCGAGTTTGACTTCTATCTCTGCTCGCACGTCGCTATCAAGGGTACTGCTCGCCCCATCCACTACCAGTGCATCCTCAACGAGGGCGAGTGGCTGGCGCCCGAGCTACAGTCGTTCATCTTCGAGCACTCGTACCACTATGTGCGCTCGACTACTCCGGTCTCTTTGCACCCGGCAGTGTACTACGCCCACTTGGCCGCCGATCGCTCTCGTGCTCACGTTAGTGACAACCCCGTGTCCTCCGGCAAGAAGGAGTCCAAGGCCGACCAGCAGTCGTCCACCGGTTCCTCGTCTCGCAACGTGGAGATCGCCCCTCTGATGGCTATTCAGAACACTCGCCAACTGAAGGATGTGATGTGGTACATCTAAGGGTGTGTGCCAGCATGGTGAGAACGAGAACGAGTATCGAGCTGAAAATTGGTGATGGCAAGGGATTGAGTATGAAATTTGGTGGATGGAAATGGTTTCTTTGGCGAGCAACAGTGCTTCTGCACGTGCACATATACGACAGTTGAGGGCGAAAGGACCTTCTGAGCATCTTACATGGGAGTTTTGAGCTCGGTTATCTTCGGTGCCAGGCACACTGAGTTCACACTTTTCCTTTTCAGTTTCTCGATCGGACAGCCTGATATCTAGGTAGTCAGCCTCTCCCATCGGCAGACCCTCAAAATTTTACAGTTCATGGTTCAAGTGGAGCTCTTTACAATACGGTGATGGTGATATTTATACTACTGCGGTCTACTTGCTGATCTGATATAGGCTCTCGAGGCTAGAATGGAGCCGGCGGCCAGGTCAGGCATTTTCGCCAGCGACAACAGCGCGTACAACTCCAGTCTCGTCGATCGTATCATCTCAGCGACCAACTGACTTTGCAAACAACAAGTACCACTCGCTGTCTTGAAACCTCCTCAACGGAACAATGGCTTTGAGCAAAACGGCCATATACTTACACTTAGCAGCCTTCCCGCCACTCCAGTCCCCACAGCCCAAGTCTCGAGATAAACACTGGAGTATCGTAAATCAGTTCAGCAACACCGACATGTACCGTGTTCTCATGGCGTCGCGACAGATTAGGCGTGATCAGCCGCTGGGCAGGCAGGCTTATCAAAGAGTCTGTATAGCTTCGCGCTGCCTTTTGTGATTTGAGAACTGATGTCAAGCTGAGGAGAAGATGGAAATGATCTTTGCTCGTGAGGAAGCTGGGCTAAGAGAGAATGTGAGGATGGGGCGAGGTGTTGAGGTTGGTAGCACTTCGGCGTGTGGAAGTCGCTAGAGGAGACAGGGCGAAGATGGAGAAGTCTTTGGAATCGATGCGACCGGAGCAACGGGATGCGAGGGATGGAAAGCTGCGCGTAGAGGTGTAGCTGTGTGTCTTTGTAGCATGGTGACATGTGCTGAGAGACAGAGACAAGCTGTGGTGGAAAATAACGAGCTCCTGGATTGTCTTGCCTGTTGCGGTGATGCAGAGCCGCAACAGCTGAGAGACGCGAGCCTAACTCGACGACTTACGACAAGGAAGAGTCATTGACACACTGGAGTAAGATTGGCTGATGCTAAGCAACAGATGAATCGATGCTGAACGACCGGAAGGACATGTAAGACATGGCAGATCACGCAAGAGGAGGAGCGGCACAAGACAACGCGCCATGGAGAATGAGAGAGCAGATAGCGAACAGTTCTAGAAGAGCTGGGTAACTTTGCGTCCATTTGCCGATTCCTGGAGTTGAAGAATGAAGCGCATGAGGTCCAAGCACGTCCATTTCAGAAACACTCCGCAAGAGCACACATCAATGTGCTGCAGTATCAAAGATAGCCTGCATCATTCAATGTATGCGCGGTATCTCACCATCACGTTCCTCGCAGCCCTCATTCATCACATCGCACCGCAAAAGTATGTACCGTCCAATTTATTTACCTTCGCTCCACAAGCATTTACGCAGAAGAGAAGGGGGTAAGCAGACGCCTGTGAATTCGATCTGAGCGCCTTTTTCCCCTCCAGCATTCTCAATGAATGGAAGAAAGCAGAGTGAATAAAGGGCTGTTCAGTTTATGTGAGGAGCAAAAGGGACGCGTGCGCGCCGAACAAGAAAACCCAGCAGGAATTTGTGATGACTAATGAGCGCTTGTGAAGATGGGGTTAGTGTGAGAAGGAGCCGGCGGGCGAATCAGGCGTGGGTTGGATGTGATGAGATGGTGGGGCGCGAGGCGGGGCAGAGTGTTTTGTTGTCTGGGTGTGACTGATTCTGTGAGGTGACGGTCTTTGGTACGGTGATTAGAAAGTGAGTGGACGGGTAGAGTGGAGTTCTGGTGTGAATGCTAACCATGGTACAGATTTGACGGCCGAGCTACAATATAATCTCCCCACATCGAGCCCTCTTCTCTCCATCGCACTCCCAAGACGTACATCCACTTCTACCGTAACCCCAAATCGAACAGAGCACGCGACACACGAATAGTCACAAGTTCTACCACTATAGACCAGTCGACTCGAACACTTACGAAAACGACCACACACTCTCAACCTCGCCCACACACTCAAGGCGCACACGCCCACAACATCACACACAAGTCTACACAGTCTTAAGCACACAGTATGTCTTCAGCAGGAGGACGTGGCCGCGGCGGCAAGTTCAACAAGGTCAAGCGTGGAGGCGGCAAGAAGTTCTCGCGCGACCTGCAACCGCTCAACGCAGATGGCGAGGTCGTTGGCATGTGGGGTGTAAGTGATGCATCGCCTTCTCTTCCTCATACAAAGACTAACCTCAAGATGCAGGAGCAAGCCGGCAAGGTCGAAGAAGAGTCCGAGGAGGAAGACTCCTCTGAAGAAGAGTCCAGCGACGACGACGACAAGCCCGAGCAGTCAGAAATGACCCGCGAGCAGCGTCGCGACGCAGCAAAGGCCCGCAAGCAAGCCGCGATAGCGAAGAAGACGCAGAAGGTCGCAGAGCCCGGCGATCTGCCCACCGATTCGGAGGAAGAGTCAGACGACGACGACGACGACGTCGACATGCCCGCGAACCCCAACCACACCGCAAAGGCCCGCTCGCAAGCCGCAAAAGCACCTCCAACTGCCGAGGAGGCCGACACTGCTGCCGCCGCGGGCAAGGGTAAGGGCAAGCAGAAGGACGTGTCGCAGCTCTCCCGCCGCGAGCGCGAGGCGTTTCAGGCACAGCAGTCCAAGGAGCGGTACGAGAAGCTGCACGCAGAGGGCAAGACGGAGCAGGCGCGTGCGGATCTCGAGCGTCTGGCGCTGGTCAAGGAGCGTCGTGAAGCGGAGTCTGCGCGCAAGAAGGCTGAGGCCGAGGAGCGTGCGGAGCTGGATAAGGAGAAGGCTGAATTGATGGCTCGCGAGGCGCGTAGACGCGAGCAGGCTATGGGCAAGAAGGAGCGTTTGACTAAGGGTGGAAAGAAGAAGTGAGGGAGATCGACTTGATACGTGGTTTTGCATAGCGTGTGGTTTGTCTGCCATACCAGCAGGATACTATCATGGGAACACATTTCACGTAGAAGGAAGCCTGCTCAATTTGGTAGCCTGCCCCATATCAGAGAGACATTCCATGACACATGACAGAACCAATGCCCACAAGTACATGCAATGCTCTGGCGCCCTTAGAACATGCATTGTCAACTAATGCACGACCTACAATACTCCTTCAGGGTAACGACATGTAAAGAACATTTCAAGTCTGCATCTCGAAGCTTTTTAACGAATTACGAATTCGTATTTTGGCTCTTCCGCCCTTCTGCTGTGAGCTACGAAGCGGTCCCGCCAATGATGCTGCGCCAACCAAACGCGAACATCGCGACTCCGTCATGACTCCACCAACAGAAACACCGCCATGTCGCCATTCATGCTTGCCACCATGCGCTGCCTTGCTTGCGAGGCGTATAAGCAAATCGTTGACGATGGCTGAAGCGATACCTGCCGACGAACAGACCAACTATGAAACCTTCCGCGACTGCTTGAGCGAGCCCGTCCTCAAGGCATTGGCAGCCCCAGACGACAAGGCCAAGCCCAAGAAGAAGCGACATGCGAAGAAAACCTCCAAATACAAGAATGGCACGGTAATTAGGAGCAAGGAACAAGTTGAGACGCCCATCATCTCAACTCGTGAGGCCCGTCAATCCGACGCAGAAGACCTGGGCGAGTTCATCGAAGTACACCACACGTCTCTGACCTACCCCAGACAAACTGCTAATGTACACCAAGTACCTCAGCAGCATCATATTCCCCAGCCTCCCCACCGAGCTCCGCACCCTCACATATCCCAGACTCCGCGATTCCGTTTCCCTCCAAGACACATACTCCACGCCCCTCGGCGCATCAACATATACGCCCCTCCTCGATCTTGTCCCCCCAGATGCAATAGACAGCCTCGAATCATACGCCCTGCTCCCCAAGCCCAGCGACGCCATCAGCTTACGCAACTTCCTCCTCCCCGTGCTCAACACGTACATCACAGCCGCAACAGCGCCGCCGCCTATATGGACTACTACACGCACGACTGAGTGCGAGCTATGTCTGCGCGATTGGGTGCCGCTGACATATCACCATCTAATTCCTAAATCTACGCACGAAAGAGTATTGAAGAGGGGATGGCATGCGGAGGAGATGCTGGGTAGCGTGGCGTGGTTGTGTCGTGCGTGTCATAGCTTTGTGCATCGGTTGAGTAGTAATGAGGGTCTGGCGAAGGGGTATTATACGGTGGAGTTGATAAGGGAGGGCGGGGTGGAGGGCGATGAGGAGGTGAGGGAGAAGGTGGAGGGGTGGGTTAAGTGGGTTGGGGGCGTGAGGTGGAAGAGTCGGTAGCGGTTGTTTCTACAGGGGCGTAGTTGAAGAAGGATTCAATGACGAGTCAAAGTCCGCATTGGAAGTCGATCATTACGAAGTGGAGGTCTTCGCATGTATATCGGTCATCGAAGTACGGCTTTCACCTAACCCAGGCGCCAACATGACCCAGCTCCAAGCTCAATGCGTGCCAATCCGGTGATTGTAGGCGTCACGTCACATTATCCCAAGACTGGATTCACCGCAACCCCCCTTGACGTGCTTCGAGGTTACCAGAAGCAACTAGCTCTGACTGTTTGCTCCAGTAAAAGCATAGGACTTCGTCCCCTCTCTTGATATATTCAAGCACCGCGCACGCTCTTTGCTCACTCAACAGACTCACATCGACGGAATGTCACGGGAACAAAAGAGCGTCATCATCTACGATAAGAACAGCGAGCCTGTGCCCATGGCTGAATTGAGCAAGGCACTCAAGGAGTTGGAGATGCGCAATCCATCAGCAACTAGGATGTCCATCTTCGGAGGCAACGAAGGCGCTGGTGATGTCTCTCCTACCGCCACTGTCGCCCAGAAGACGAAACCCTTCGAGACCTCTTCTACGGCAACATACAAAGCTCCTGGTCTATTTGGTGGTGTCATCGCTCCTCCACCAGAGCAACGTCCACCGCCTCAGATCGACTTCGGGGCTGGCTCATCGCTTCCTGGAGGTGTGTTCAGCAGCCATAAGCCCGTCAAAACAAGTGGTGCGTCGGAACACGTGCGCAAGCGCTCACCAGCTCCAAAATTACGCCCTTACCCGGTTCCTGGAGGTATCTACCACAACCAGAAGCTCGTTGGGACCACCACATCTGGACTATTCCCGCCGGCATCTTCAGTCCCTCTTTCAGAACAACTTAACCCCGTGTTGGATGGGCTGAAAGAACGCCGCGAGTCTTCACAGATCCCTGGCACTCGAAAGAAGATCAACTTCCCTCACAAGAGCGTTCGTGTCTCAGAAGTTAATGTCATGGAGTAAGTACCACCCCATCAGTATCAGTATACAACCCTCTGACCTAAGATCAACACAGCTTCAGCCCAACTTTCGTCCTCATCACCGTCGGCCCCATAGACCATCAACGCACCTTCGCCATCCACGAGTCTCTCCTATCCACCCACTCCCCTATCTTCAAGCAGCAACTCGCCGAACAAGTTGTAGAGCACAATCACAAGACAATCGACATGCCCGACACCGATCCTACTGCGTTCGCTCTCTACCACCAATTCCTGTACACAGGCCAGATTCCCAGCAAGACACCTGACATCGTCGAACACACGTCTCTCTGCAACCTGTACAACCTCGCATTCAGCCTCCAAGATACCGCCGCTCAAAACGCTGCGTGCGATGCCATCCACGCCAAAGCCACGGAATTCACCGAGGACATTCAGGCGATACTACCCGCGCGCGAACACATCGACATCATATTCAGCGGTACCAGCGAGGCGTGCGCGGGAAAGCGGCTGATGGTAGATTTGTACACTGCGCATGCCAAGGGGGAGTGGTTTGACGGTGGAGAAACGTGGCCGGCGGAGTTTATGAGTAAGCTTGCGGTGAGCTTGATGGGTGAGCGGCCGGTTGGGGTGGTGGGGCAGCTGGTTAAGAGGAGGGAGGAATATCATGTGGTCAGTGGTGAGAAAGATGGGGTGGGCGTTGAGCTGTAGGTGCCAGGTACGAGTAAAGACTTGAGATTGACGTACGAAAGCGTGGGGAGATTAGACAGGACCGATAGATAGCTCACTTTCGAGATGTTTTTGGGTGCTTTCCTCGTCTATTCCTGCACGTAGTTTTTGCTCGGAGATTAGGAACATGGCTTGCTTGCTTGCTTTTTATATGTAGCGCATGCGGATTTGGCTTTGATCGTGGCGCGCTGCTTTGCTTTTTCTTTCTTTCGACCCACTCGTTCGGCGCAGGTGCATGATCGAGAGGCGTATTGTTCGTCGGGTGGCGTGGATGGTAATCGCGGTTCATAGGCAGGATAAATACATACATCTGCATCACATTTTTCGAAGTCCGTTGGTTTGTTCGCTGGTTTGTTGGTTGGCGCTGATTACTGGGAAATCCGCAACCGCGCCACAGTCGGCGGCTGCTCGTCGAATACGTGGTCGTTCTGGGTGTTGGTGATGGCTGGATATAGACGGTATGACTACGCCCCAATTGCGTGGCGCACACTAATTTGACGACGCCGACTTGGAATAGCATATCTGGCTCTTGAGTTTTATTTGGGGTTCTTATTTTTGTAGTTTGGGTCATTTGTTGAAGTGCCTGTTCTGTCCTGGCATGTGCCAGTGTTTGCTTCTCCACGCATCACTCTTTGCTCATCATACCACGATTGATCCCTCGAGCATTCTTAACCTCGACTGAGCTCCTATATCTATCCGCTTTTCCTCTCAGCAACTCACCACATCCACAATGGCTTCCCAACCCATCGAGCAGCATCCGTGCCCCAACCACACCACCCACACCTACACCTTCCCCTCCCTCGCACACGACACCCCAAACCCCTCAAACCAACAGCCCTACTTCCGCGCCATGATCTTCTTCAACAAGAAACCCGGCCTCGCAGACGACTTCTTCCACTCGCACTGGAAAAGCGTGCACGCAGACCTCACAATGCAAGTCCCAGGCGCGGGCGTAGATCTCGTGCGCTACGTACAATTCCACCAGGAGCAGCGACACAAGGACTCGCTGAGCGACTTGATCGAGGCGAGCGGTGGCACGATGCAGTTTGTGAAGTGGGATGGCGCCGCGGAGTTTTGGGCGGAGAGTGCCGAGAAGTTTACGGCGTTTATGAAGAGTGTGTATGGGAGTAGTCATCTTGTTGGTAAGCTTTTACGTTGCGTATGATGTAGTGGGGGAGGGGGGGGGTTTGAGCTGACTGGGAATGTAGGTTGTGGTACGCGGTTTGTGGATCTGGTGAAGGGGTATCATATCATGGCTGGATATGACAATGTCATCTTCGGTGCGGGAGTTCCGGGTGTTGGGAGGGATGGGATTATGGCGGGTAATGCGAGGCTGAATGCGAGGGTAGAAAGTGCGATGGGGGAGATAATTGAGGAGAAGAAGGTTCGTTGTGAGAAATTTGAGGCAGAAGAGAAGCTTGAGGAGAAGAAATTCTGTTGTGATGGAGATGAAGGGTATGTTCTGAGATCTGTAGAGCCTTGAGAGAGTAATGGAGTGCTTCAGAGAAAGGCATATCTGATTGCGAGCCAAATGAACGACGAGTCTACGAGGCTGGACACTACAACTCACTAGCTGCGTCGGTTTGGAGGTCTCCATCTCTGTGAAGGACAGCAGTATGTGTTTGGTATGAAGTTACGGTTGTCTCAAAAAAGGTCTACGACCTCAGACATGGTACTTGGATGTGTGCCAAGTTGACAGTGCTGTATTCTGCTGGTTGCTGTTCTTGTAAGCTTAAACTAAGCCCAGGAGCTGACCAAGAAGAGATGGTCTACATCTCCTGCAATAAATCGCAGATGCAACCTTTGCGCTCGTAACGACGCCAAACGCACTGTCTTTTTTTTTTTTAAAGGGCGACACCGTGAGGCCAAATTGAAAAAAAAAGGCTTGCTTCTGTTCACGGCGGCCGAGGTTTTGTGTGGGTACTCCACAGCAATATTGCCTTCTAGATCCCAAGGCTGACTCGATGCCTCCGCTACCGAACTCACGATGTTTCAGTAAAATCTTTGCACAGCTGCTGACCTCCGAATAAATTCTTATCCGGATTCCATAGTCTAGTCCGAAGATAGCGTATCCGGCGCCCAGGGAATGGAGATACCGTGCCCATGGGCGAGCCTCTGGGTGTTACCCGCAGTGGGGCGTCGCGTGGCTGGAAGCGACACGAATAAGCAGCAGACGAGAGCATCCCTGGTGTTGACTCGGAAACCCACAGATACACCGACATGGAGATATCGCGGAGCCCCGAAGTGGAGTACAAAAAATGGATCCTGCAGTTCGAGACTCGACATCCATTTTCAGAACGTCGCAACACTGGGAGGGGCAGTTTCTTGAACTGCTGGCTTTGGTGGCCGAGAAGTGTCAGCAAAAATCAAATCATGCTGCGAAGGCGTGTTTGTGCTGACGGCATGTTTCCGCGAATGGCATCTGCGTTTCTCTCGCGCCCTAAAATTGGAAGGCAAGGCTCGGACTGCATGACATGCGCATTCGAAGTCCGACAGTTGGTGTTCCTCTTCGACAAAGCTTTCGTCGCCTGCGTTTCTAGTGGGTCAAGACATCGACCTCATCTTCATGTTGCGGCAGTTGCGACTTTGATTAGCTTGCGCGCTAGGGGGCTTTGGCTTGAGCGTTATCCGATGTGCTGCCGTTTCCCAACACCACTCGTCTCCTTCGCGCATCAAGAGTCATGACATGTGCTGCACTCAGCCTACAGAGAGGGTAGATATTCGTGGTGGATACTGCATTAGGCTACTACCTAGATTAATCGTAGGCGAATAATTTGCCTTACATTAGCGAATACCGCGAATAAGAAGTGTAGCTATGAGCCACCTCTTACACGATCTACCTTGAATACTTACCCTTTATACGGAGTACGTCGTATTGATCCAACTAAAAGTATGTCTGAAGGAGTCGCCGCTAAATTTTGTGCGCGATCAAAGCAAACAATAGCAACCCGCGGAACCGACAAGCGGCAAACGACGCATCGACTTTTCATGACATGAAAGGCTTGTGTTGCTCCATGCTCCACATTTAGCGACATGTCTGCTGATGGCGCCGTGAAGTAGCATTGGCGGACTGCTACTCCCAAAGGAGACATGAGACATTTGGTATGCATGTGAAGACCGCGTTTGTCTGGGCTCATTTGCCAGTTGTCGCTCCGTGAGCTCGTGCCGCCGATGATGGGATGCCTGACAGCAAGGTTCTCCAGAACGCCGCACGGCTGTGGCTAGCAAAGGAAAGGTCATCACAATGCCAATAATGCAGCCACCATGCTTATGGACACCACAATTCGTCGGCTGAATGCCGCTCACCGTCAAAGCGACAGCATCGGGTGGCGAGCAAGAACAAGAGACGCTCACGTTGTTGATCTTCTGGCCCGGCGTGCGTGACCAGACATGTGGTGCGCCTGGGGTATGGTACTCTAACAATTGGGCCGTCAGCGACCTGCCAGCATTCTAGCTCGAAATCTATGCTGATTCCCGAACAAGTGAGGGACCAATCAACTCTTTTTCTCCACAACGAGATCCCCTCTTGCCAAATCTTGGGAGCCACCTCGAGAGATAGTTGCACCAAAGTACTTCGACTCCCTTCAGCCACAAGTTGCGAGGCACTTCACGATCTGTGCCATTACGCCTTCTTCTTCTCTCAACATATCAAGGCTGCACGTCGAAACAAAGAACGAAGAGGGCGCTTGCAGCATACCGATGCGATGTGGCTTCGGCATGGGCGACGCGGGCGACGCGGGCAACGCCAGTAGCGATATATCATAGGTCCAAGCGCTCGAATCTCCAAGGTCATGTGTTTGTGTTACTGTCAGACATCGCGGGACGGTTAGCGTAGCGTACCTCCACCAAAGGGGCGGCGCGACAGGAATCAATCGCCGGGTGGGTAGGTAGCACTTAGCGCCCCCCTACACGAACCCCACCCCCCTTTGATTTGACCGTCACTTGACCTGCCCCGGACATTATCAGGATGGTCAACGAAAATTCTGCAGGTCTCGCTAGCCTGAGCGCCGTTAAGGTTGGCATTTGGTCGCAGTTTGGAGAAGGCCAAGCCCCAGGTTTCAGCGGCCTCCCCCAGCATCCGCGTGCCGGGCCAACTGTTGTCTTGCCTGATCCAGCGACACATCCGACCTCGTATAGCGGCATGCAGATTGTAGAGCAACCTTCAATCTACGCTCGCAGCGCACACAAGGTGTTTGGTAACGACGCTATGGGGCGATCTATGGAGTGACAGTCTCAGCCGTGTGCCGGCCGCAGTTGCAGTGTCGACCAGCTGGGACGGTTCGCGACCACGGACCCTTGGGATGCTCATTCCTTCTGGAAGTGGGAGATGCGGAGTAGAGTCTGGATTCAGCCTAGGCGAATGTTACGTTCCCATTTACCAGAAGCCACACGCGCGCCGCGTGCTGCAGTACCACCGCTGCTGGTCCGCGATATTAAATGCTTGGGATCGCCCACCTCTTGAGAATATCCCCAGCTCACTCTTGCTTTCGTCGCTGCGCGGGACTTCTCTTCTTGATCGAAGAGCCTCATCGAACTTGTTTGATCTTTTCCAAGTAGCCTCACAGCAACACCGCAGTCAAGATGCCAGGTGGTGGTGTCATGGCCCTTGCTGGCACGTCCAACGTGGAGCGTGTCGAAGCCCCCGTCACTGTTCGCGCGTACCTGATCATTGCCTTCGCAGCTTTTGGTGGTATCTTCTTTGGTTATGATACTGGTTGGATGGGAGGTGTCCTCAACATGGTAAGATCTATTGGTACGAACTGCATGTGAAACATACACTGACTTGATCAGGATTACTTTATCAAGCAATACACTGGAGCAGAGTACCCCGACGTCATGTTCCCAGGGCAGGCAAAGGATTCGTTCGACATCACAGCATACCGCAAATCCACCTTCTCAGTTTCTCCTCGCGACACATCCTTGACCACCTCCATCTTGTCTGCTGGTACCTTTTTCGGTGCTATCATTGCCGGTGACATGGCCGATCTCATCGGACGTCGATTCACTATTATTTTGGGATGCTTGATCTTCTGCGTCGGCGGTATCCTCGAGGTTGCCTCTACTGGACTTGGCGTCATGGTCGCCGGACGCCTTATCGCTGGATTTGGTGTTGGATTCATCTCAGCCGTCGTCATTCTCTACATGTCTGAGATTGCCCCCAAGAAGGTTCGCGGTGCTGTCGTTGCTGGTAAGTCCTCATGAATCCAATCGCCCGACCATGATTCTAATGCATGACAGGTTACCAATTTTGCATCACCATTGGTATCTTGCTTGCCAACTGCGTCGTCTACGCGACCCAGGAACGCCGTGACACTGGATCTTACCGAATTCCCATTGCCGTCCAGTTTCTCTGGGCCATCATTCTTGCTATTGGCCTTGCGCTTCTGCCTGAATCTCCACGATTCTGGGTCAAGAAGGGCAAGCTTGACAAGGCTGCCGCCGCTCTTGCCCGTGTCCGTGGTCAGCCCGTGGACTCCGAGTACATCCAGGATGAGCTTGCTGAGATTATCGCCAACCACGAGTATGAGATGTCCATCCTTCCCCAGACCAGCTACCTTGGTTCATGGGCGAACTGCTTCTCAGGCAGCATGTCTAACGGTGCCTCCAACGTCCGCCGCAGCTTCCTTGGTATCGTCATTCAGATGATGCAGCAGCTTACTGGTATCAACTTCATCTTCTACTTCGGCCCCATCTTCTTCCAGCAGCTCGGCTCCATCAAGAACCCCTTCCTCATCGGTCTCGTCACTACGCTCGTCAACGTGCTCTCTACTCCTGCCTCCTTCTGGATGGTTGAGAAGCTTGGACGTCGTACCATCCTGATTTACGGTGCCGCCGGTATGGTCGTCATGCAGTTCATCGTTGGTATTATTGGTGCTACCGCTGGCAAGAACACTGTCGACCACCCAGCCAACCCCAACGCCACCCGTGCCATGATTGCTTTCATCTGCCTGAACATCTCCGTTTTTGCCACTACCTGGGGACCTTGCGCATGGATTGTCATTGGCGAGATCTTCCCTCTCACCATTCGTGCGCGCGGTGTCGGTCTTTCGACCTCCTCCAACTGGTTCTGGAACTGCATTATTGGTGTCATCACTCCTTACCTCGTTGCCGACCGTGCGGACGGTGCCAGGCTCGGATCCAACGTCTTCTTCATGTGGGGTGGACTTTGCTGCGTTTCCTGTAAGATCATTCACCTGCGACATCTCCTTTGACAGAACGCTAATATGAAAACAGTCGTGTTCGCTTACTTCTTCGTTCCTGAGACCAAGGGTCTTACTCTTGAGCAGGTCGACAAGATGCTTGAGCAGACTACGCCCCGTACCTCGCGCGGATGGAAGCCCACCACCACCTTCGCTTCGGAGATGCACCTTGGCGAGAAACACATCGAGATCCCCCTCGAGAACGTTGCTGCTAAGCACGAGACCTCTACCGTCTAAGCTCATCGCTTTGATGGTTCATAATGGCTTAACACGCGATATGGTCGATGGTTATACATGAGCCGTTGACGGCTGATGGCTTGTAATGACGGGCTACGACGCTGCATACACTGCGGCTCAGTAGGCTTTGTAGCTGAATATATACCCCAGAGCCAGTTATTACTGGACTCTTACTAGACATTTTGTAGTTCGAATTCGTGGCTTGCTTGTGCGCATATGATATCCAGTCTGTGAGTGTATTTCATCTTGATTTGAGAACGTGGAGTAACTTACTCAATGTTGGACTGAAAAGCCGCATCGCACAATCATTTGGCTTTCGTATCACTTCAAGTGCGTGAAGGGATCTCTTACCGTGTCCTTGATCTGTGTCATGTTTACAATTGCGTAGTACGTCATGCGCTAGACGCATCTCTCACACTCCTTCTTAATGCAAACTTCGAGAACACCACATTTGTTTGCATGCCTGCAGTACACAGGGCCAAAATGATAGGTCAGAACCACCAACATAAGCAGATGTGCCATTGAGGAACTATTAGACTCCACGGTATGTTCATCAAGTACCCCAAGCCATGGAGTCACTGTCCCGCCAGCACTGGGTACTTTCCGTCTACAGGAGCTGTGGACGAGTTTTGACACACATCCGAACAACTTCGACCGGCGGCATGAGTGCAGATTGGTCACGAGCTACGAAGCGTAGGCGATTCTCAGAACGTTGAACATCACTTCGTCGCGGCGTCGCCTACGAGTACCAAAATGTTCCACAAGGCTGCGAGAAGTGGGAGGGGATGTGGACATTACTGTTGAGACAGCTGTATCTCCTGGGGTCAATAAATGGTGGTATCGATGATATTCGTGCTATTGTGCGTCTTCACCGACTTCAATTTTCAAGTGCGGTTGGTCTAGAGCCACGCTCGCCGTGTCACGCAGCACAACACCACGCGTGACACTTGCACGTCGGCGAATACAGCGGGGTGGGATACGAACACCGCGCCGGGTACGCCCCGCTTGTCGTGTGGTTGCACGGGGCGAGAGGGCTGAGACCGACCGGAGGAGGCCGAGCTGAAGTGGAACGAGGGCTAGATGGATTGTGATGTTGGTTGGTTGGAGGACGAGTGTGACGCTGATCTATCAGGATGTGGATTGAAGCTGGTAATACTGGGTGTGTTTGCTTCATGTATTCTGGTGCTGTAGTCCGACGTGACTAATTTGGGCATTTCGTTACTGATGCCTGTCCATGATACGAGAAATGCGAATGTTTGATCGACACACTGTATGCATGCAGACGGCGCTGTCCCCCACAAAAAGACACATCGTAGTCATAAGGATATCATTGCATGTGCGAACCCACAAAACGTGTCTCTCCAGACTCAAGCTACTGATTGTTGTGCTTCTGCCTCAGGAAAGCCTCAACATTCTGATCGTTACTCGCATCGATCTTGCCATCCAATTCCTTCTCTGTCGGGCTCTTCACTCGCACAGGCTCCTCCACTTTCTCAGCTTCCGGCTTGCTGCCACTTCCAGTAACTGCGCCCACCATAGAGCCCACTGTGGAAGTCACAGTTGCGGATGCGGCAGCAGCGGCTTGCTTCGCTTGGTCGATGTATCCAGGGGCAGGAGGTTGTTCGGGCTCAGGCAACGGATTCTCTTTCGGAGCCTGACCGATAGTGTTCGGTTCCATTGTAACACTCTTGTCGCCGTGACCGTGGTCATTGACTGCAGCGTGCGGCGTGCCTTCCGCGAGCTGGCCTGACGCATGTGTATGATCTTGTTGTGCGTAGCGCGTTTCTGATGTGCCTTCACGGATGGGCAGCGTGGTTTGGATTGGCGCAGCGGACTGAGCGGGGGAAGCCTCAGCGGAATCTGAGGAACTGAATGAGGGTGGGGTTTCGTCGGACTGTTCGCTGGCATCGGGGGGCTGCGTCGCTGTTCCAACTGTGGTCAGTGGGTCGCCTTTCTCGAAAGCGGGAGTATTTGGCTGTGCGGCGGTCTTCCAGCCCACAGGCTTAGGTATCGTGAAGATGAGCTGCCGCCTTGGCTGGCCGTTCTGGCTACCAACGCCCCAGGCTTGCATCTCGCCATCTGGCCTTGCTTCCCACCTTATCGGCCCGATGGGTAGTGTCTTCTTGCCGTTTTGTGTATCAGGGTTCTCCCATTTGAATTGTGCTTCGATGTCCGGCTCTAGATTGGGCATGTTGCCAAATTCGAAGTCGAGCCCGCCGCCGTATTTCTTAGGGATGTTATCGTGGTCAACATATTGGGAGAGCGTGGAGTATACGTTTGCGGGAGAGAGGATGAAGATCTTGGATACGGTGATGGGGTCGAACCAGCGCTTGACCCAGCCCCAGACGGTAGGGAAGAAGCCTGGCGCGCCAACAATCTGCTCGATGATCAGTTCTGAACGCAGCCCTCGTCCTCAGCACGTAGACCTACAAATATTCGGTCCAGAGTCTCCGGGTAATGCGCTGTTGCCAGGACCGAAGCGTCTTGCATGTGTGTTTTCAAGTTCCAAAACTGCTTCAGTCCAACCCCACTGATGTCCACGATGTTGTTACTCTGAGATATCGGTGTTTCGGGGTGGCTACGGGGCACCATAGAACACAGCGGTGTCATGAAACGGGTCAAGGATTCGTAGAGCGCGAACAGACGGACGTTCTTCGTCAGAACATTGGGGACCACAGTCTTGGATTTAGCCAGGTTCTTCTCGTACGCCGAGATATTCTTGGTGTTCAGAGGCGCGACTTCGAAAAGGAAAAGCGGTATGCCGCGCTTGTCGCGTCGTCCGAGCCATTGAGGATACTATGCGAAGCTGTCAGAGTCAAGTCTGAAGATGTAAGCACAACCTCATACCAAGCGACGCGTTTGCTCAAATTCTTCGACCTCGATGGACTCAAAGATCTGCTCTAGCTTGTTCTCTTTTCGCCAGTCTTCGGTGTCTTTGAACTGCTTGAAGGCTTCCTGCGGTACAAAACGGCGCGCGCGTAAGTAGCGCCTGAGAGTCGTTAGTGCCCCGCAGATGCGCATCCTTGACTTTGGTTCAAAGCTTACAGCATCGTCTCGTCGTCATGGCTGGCATCTTTGCCCGCAGCAGCCGGCGTGTAGTATCCTTTGTCTAGACATATCTTCTTGAACGCGTTGAGCTGTTCTTGCTGATTATCGGAAAGATGGGACAGGTGGCCGGCTGGATATTGCATAGACTCTACCCTTTGGAGGTCTGCCATGGTCGCGGGTTAAGATAAGCACGGGTGAATGGTTTTTAGGGATGATGAGGAGGTGAAGAGCGACTTCGATGGGATATTCACATCTTAGGGCGCAATGTCGTGCGGCGGGTAACGGGGCGGTGATGTCAATTAGCGCCTCAGCTGTCTGTGCCTGCATCGGCCTCAGCACAGCGAAGTTCCCGGGCGCCGTCTTTCTTATTCGGACCAAATATGGACCGTCTGATGACACTTGGGGCCATGGCTTTTACCATCAGATTGAACTTATTGCGAGCTTTGTTCGCGACGAGAGCCAGGTGCAATTTTCGGCGCAAACATGGATTGCCGCCCTGCTCCGGACGCTCGCGGCACTATGTTTGCTGGGACATGATGCTGAAATGATTGACGTAGATTGAGCAAGATTCACTCTCTGGAGCAGCGCAACATGCAGAAGTGGCAGCTAGAATCTCGTACAGGGTACTGGTGAGCCCTCACAATGGTCAGCCAGCTGGTAATCAGAAATGGGCTTCGCGTGTCTTTGTAAGAATCCCGGTCGCCGAGCTTAGAAATAGTTTCTCTAGGACATGGACAAGGGATCCTGTAGTAATCGATTGCACGTCATCAGACTTGCTCGTGTGTGACGATTTTCTAAGATTGTGGTGGTGAAGACGAGGTGCATTATCGTGCTAGTGCCATCGATTAGATAAGCGAGAGCAATGACGATGAGCGCATCGTTGATCATTCCACTGTTTGACACGACGTCGACGATATTTGCCATCCATGGCACCACGTTCACAACACCTAAACCCATTATTGCTAGCAGAGAGTTGAGCCTCTGCCTTGGGCTGATTTTCAGATTTGATCACAACGAGATACGAACACCAGAAGCCTACCATGGCCCCAGCCTTCGTAGAGCTTCCCACGGAGCTTCTGGAGGCGATATTCCTTCACCTCGACACGAATTCGCTCATTGCCGTGTCACGGACTTGCCGTGTCGTCAATCGTCTCACGGCGGAGTCGCCAATTCTATGGCGACACCTCTGTCAGACGCAATTTCGAACATGGGACTCACGCCATGACATTGCCATCAAGCTCGCTGGTCCGCTGTCTGACGTTAACTGGCGAATTCTATACGTTGAGAAGACACGCATCGAAAACACAACAAGATTGTTGCTGGATCGTATTGTGAGCACACAGCATGAGCGGATCCGATCAATCAATAAGATCGCAGACCTTGGGTATGATGCGAAAGATGCACTTTTGAAGGAGATGGCCTGTCCAAATGACGCGGAAGATGTGCTTGCGCGTCGATACTACGCGAATGCCGTGCTGGAGCGGATACACCGGGAAATGGCCATTAAGGTGTGGAAAGACCTTTCCGAGAACAAGAATGTGCCCATTGAGAAGGCGTTAGGTGCATACGATGTGTTTGCTCGCGTAGGAGAAGACGTGGATACGGAGACTATTGAGAGAGGGCTTGATCAGCTTGCAGATTCTCTGTTGGAGGAACATCCCGACTTCGCGGACCTCAGTCCACGTTTGAAGGCATCCACTCTTGCCACCTACCTACGCGGCCAAGGCTTCAAAGGAGTACCAGACACCTCATACCGTGCCCTTGGCAACTCCTTCATTGGATTGGTCCTGAGCTCGACACCACACCACTCGCTACCCCTTATCTCCGTCGCCATATACTGTGCCCTCGCTCGTCGCGTTGGTCTCGATGCTCGACCTTGTGGCTTCCTCTTCCACGTCTACACGCTCGTCTACGCACCGCCCGATCACAACCTCGATGGCGAATATAAGCCCACGAGCACCACAGTGCGCGATTACATGTACCTCGACCCTTTCCGTTCCTCTGACGAAGTTGAACGAGGCGATCTCCAACGAACTCTACGCGATATGGGTGTGCCGGGCAACGAGCATGAGCACTTCCTGTCCGACACAACCACCAAAGAGATGGTGTTGCGCACAGCGCGCAATATCATGAATTCTGTGCAGACCATCCGGCAGACTGAGGCCGGCATGCGCGGCATACAAGCTTCCTGGTTCAATGCATATCCCGACATGGACAACGCATTTTATGCAACAATCTGGTCCATGCTGATTCTCGGCCCCGGGGACGACACGCCGAACATCTCCAACGCCGTGACCCGACGTCGTCAATACTTGCCATACCTCCTCGAACATTTCCAGACACACTTCCCATGGGACATCCAACTCCTCGATCAATATGTCATCCCCCTGTTTCACAACCAGCCTGAAGGGCAGCGTTTGATGCAGTTCGTGGTGTCCATGCATTACGGCGACACCAAGCAGAAGTCTCAAATCGTCAGGGATGAGAGGTCTACGAGCGTAAAGTTCAAGGTCGGGCAGCTCTTTCAGCACAAGCGGTATCACTACGAGGGCGTCATTACGGGCTGGGATGTAAGCTGCGATGCGGGTGAGGAGTGGATCCAAAATATGAATATCGATCGTTTGCCTAGTGGTAGGGACCAAGCGTTTTATCACGTTCTGTAAGTCGTGTCCCATTCGTCTGCATCTAGACTTTGCTAATTGCTACAGCGTCTGCGATAAGTCTGTTCGCTATGTAGCCGAGGAAAACATCGAGCCGGTTGCTGCTGATACTGAGCCGTCAGAGGCTATCATGCGGCTTGCTGGACGCCACTTCAAGCGCTGGGACAACGAGAGCCATGTATTCGTGAGTAATGTGCGCGATGAGTACCCTGACGATTGAGCATTTCGATGGTGTCGTCCATGGATGAAAGTGAACCGGTGTAGTGGTACCTGACTTGTGGCAACAGGTCGGGTACGTACCTGGATCGAGCTTCACGGAAGATTTTGAGGTGTAGTTGGTCAATGCGGAAAATTGCATTAGTCGGAATGACAGATACCCACGTTCTCTCAACCCCATATGTCATTAGCCGGCGTTCGTCCACATTCTATTCACATGATCCTTTTTCCACCCATGGAAGCCATATCGGATTTATCGCACGAAGGTGCCCGCATTCAATGTCTCACCCCCATTGAAAGCCAAAGTGGTTCTTCGGTGCCGTCTCCACACTGGTCGTCCACAGGAAGTACGCCCGTATAGATGAGCTGAACGTAAATCGCGAACACATCCGGATTGTCATCTACAGCATTTCAAGCACCAATACCGTCACCTCCACCACCTCCCCGAGACTGACTTATTCATTCAGCCTCCGAAATGTCAGAACTCCAGTATCAGCCTCATCCAAGGCCGTCCAACAGCCCAACTCTACATCGGCACGGACGAAGGCCCTCCAATCACTGTCGTCTGGTAAATTTCCACTTCATGCTCTCAAAAAAATTCCAGAATTCTTGACGAACCAGACAGCGACGAGATACGTGGGGTATATGGTGGCATGAGTACCCAGACCGGGCATCGTGAAGTCTGTCTTTCTGAGCACAGCCGTGAATTTTTCACTGACTACCTCTACCTTATTAGACACCAACATTGGTCGAGCTCAGAACCCCAGTTTGCATACAAGGACTTCGAAGAAGACAATCTCTCAATGCGTTTTGTATATACGGGCTTGCAGCTGAGAGAGCTGTAAGTCGTCTGCCACTGCGGGACATCTAAGCTGAAGCTTCCATCCTCACCTCCTTCATCACACTCTACCACGCAGTCGAGCGCGAAGATCCAACTGCATATCACCCTTCCAGCGCGTGCGTCAATCTCATTTATGAGGGTACCGATGATAGCGATCCTATGTGCAAATCCTGTGTCGACTGCTATGTTCTGGGTGACGAGGGAGACTAGATTGAAGTCAAGGGCCCGGAAGACTACGATGCCCGGTTTCTCTTCGCTCTTAAGGCGGAAATTATGGAGAGGCAGCTCGTTATGGACAAGTTATTCGGTCTGTGTATGCGGAGAGCTATGTAGAGATATTGGAGGGAGTGAAAATCGTTCATGATGGGGCTAGTGTATAGCGTACCATGAGTTCACGAATACCGCGACGATTCTGGTTGAAACACTGGGCCACGACCATGGAAAGCAGAATGTAGTCTGAGCAGGCTAATGTGAGCCACATTTACTATTTCATTTCATTTCCTGACCTGTACTTTCTCTTTCGACTCTCTCCAAACATACTATCAACTATTGTCCATTTTCAACCAGTGCCCATCATGCTCGGATGGCTCTCTAATCTTTTCAGCCCTGCCAGCAGCACTAAGGTCATGTATATAAGCAGCAATAGTATACTAGCACCGGAGGGCACTTCTGTCATGTAACTCAATTCCCTTCGCTACCTTTGATCTACCATTACTGACGAAGACAAGGCTTGATGGCTCCATGATCGATGTCTACGTTGGCAGTGTTGCTACCGAAAATTTCTTCGTTCACGAACGTCTCATCCCATCTCGCTCCCTCTTCTTCGCAAAAGCCCTGAGCACCACCCCCGTAACAAAATGGCACGAAGCAGAAGAGCGGAAGATAGAACTACGCAAAGACGAGCCACACGTCTTTTCCAACTACATGCAGCTTCTCTACCGCGGCACCCTCCCATTCAAAAAGCCAGTCAACACAAGCGGAAGCGACCCTAATACCTTAGCCGACGAGATCGGGAATACCGTCAAGGCAGAATACGGCATGCTCTCGAGCCTCTACATCTTCGTCGACAAAATTCAAGACGCGTCTTCGAAGCGCCTCGCGCTGGCTGCATTTATGGAAGCCTGGGCGGCGGTGCGCGCAGATGGTAGAAGGCAATTTCCGGGGTTGGACTCGATTAGGACGACCTTTGAAGGGACGAGTGATTGCGACCCTCTGCGGGAGTGGTTGGTGGATCAGTATGTCAGGGTTGGGACTGCAGACTGGGTGAGCGGCATCGAGGAGAAACATCGCACCAGGACATTCTTCTTTCAGGTTTATAGGCAGGCGATGATCCAACGGCCGGCGCCGGGGAGTGGCACGCTGGTGGCGAAGGAGCAGAATTATTATTTGGATAAGATATCTGAGAGCTGAAATGGTTCAGCTGTCGGCTAGACGTTTCTAAATAAGTTCGAATTGAACTAACATCCGACTATTACGATCTTGACGCGGAAATTCTGTGAATGACGGGGGTGCCATTTTGTTTTTACCACACAAGTCGCAACAGAGCCAGGCTCTACGACCCAAGAAGCTCGCATCTACTATGTGAATATTCGGTACACACTGAACATGAAACTTAGTGACTCAAAAAAACTTACGTCATATCCGCAACGCACGCGGTAATTTTGTCAGCCGTTTCTTCGAAAGCTCTGGTCCCTGGAGCAACGGAGCCTTTCCCTCTTTTCAGCTCAGCGAGCGAGCTCTAAGCGCAAAGGATCCTCCAGCCATTCGCTCAGCCAGATCCGTTGCTTCAGACTAAGTGCTCGTTTTGCATCCGCTGATCTTCCAAAATGACGAGTCTCATAGTAGCCTCGAACAAGGCACTGGGGTACGTTGCACTTGCACATGTCACATGTCACATCGCGCCGCTGACAAGCATATCTACTTCACCGGCCCCACCGTTCAGGTCATTGTCGGTGCCGATCTAGACACGCCAGCGCGATCCTTCTTTGTCCACGCCGAACTCCTCACAAAACGCTCCAAGTTCTTCGCTAAGGCGTTGAAAAACTATGCCGAGCGCATGGCACACCCCGAGGGTTCCGAGACGGCGGCAGAGTCCGACGCCCAGCAGGCCGATAAGGCAGAGAAGAATGCCAAAAGCGAGTCCATTATGTGGAAAGAGGGCGAGGAGGGCGTTGTCAAATTGCCTATCGAGGTTGTTGAGAATGTATGGGTTGTGCTTGCCTGGAAGGTTTAGGGGATTAAAAGCAAGGATGGGTAACGGAGGGGATCAGGAGTCTCAAATAGCAAAGAGCAGTAAAGCTCAAGGTGTCATTGGAGTTCGTCAACGGGCATTACAGGTGGTGTATTGAAACCGTCTGTAAGGTGCGACTACCAACATGTCAACCTCATCTCTTGAGCGTCCGACAGGACCTTGCTAGGCTATCTGATGTGCTTAAGAAGCTATGGACGCCTCACATGGCTCCGTACCTGCCTCCACCAGCATTTTGCAGTACTCATTTGCGGTCTTGATCTTCGTAGAATCCGTCGGTGCGGCACGAGCTGACACCATTTCTGTCATGACATCGAAGACGAACTGAAGATGGAAGTGTTCAGCTTTACGAGTCGCGAACCATGTGGCGGAGACCGTGACGGCAAAGTAATTAACGCAGAACTTTCGTAAAAGGTCGCCATCCATAGTGCCCTCGTAGATGGCCTCAATGATATTGAGAGATGGACCGTACGTGCGCCCGTTCTCGCGCGTCACGAAAGTAGCCCGATGGAAGGCTGTGAGGACAGAGGTCTTCCCCTGCACATCGTGTACCTTCTCACAGAAGACGTATAGCTTCGTGAGTGAAACGTGCTCCTCGTTGACATGCTTATGAGCGACTCTCAGTAGCTCGTCGTTGGTCATCAAAGCAGTGTTGACTTTGTCCTTCTGGCGAGCTGCGATCTTCCCGTGTTAGATGAGCTGAAGATACTCAACAAATACATCTGGGATGTCTTCAGGAAGCTTGACGACACCCTGTTCTCCCCCAGCCCGTGTTATGTCGCCGCTATCCAGGTCGCCATAATTTCGGAGTGCTTTCTTGAAGAAGATGGAGCGCGACGTGATGAGATTGCGATGAACGTGGAAGGTCTTAGCGAGCTCGCTAGTGCCGACGATGACTTGGACTATCGGTCCGGTGAGGTAGCTGCACACAGCGGATTAGCGTTGGTACACGTGTGAGCACCACGATTGGTGCGCACCTTAGATCGTTGTCCTTGGCCTTTTCGCGTTTGTTTGAGTCTTGGCCGCACCGTCGAGGCTGTTGAGAAGGCGTCGGTCTGTCGCTCGAGGTTGTTGAGGATATGTGCGAGAATACACGATTTGCGGAAGATAGACAAGCAAAGTAAACAAACTGTCTCGGCGCTAAGCGGGCCGAGCGGAAGTGAAAGCGACGGTGAAGTCGGAAATGGGCAATGACGCAAGTACCCGTTGTTTGCTTGAGGGGAAGAGAGCGACTCACTCTGAGACTGATGCGCCCGAAAAAGATAGAGACCGCCGGTAGAGCCTGTAGATGAACACTGTATTAGATGTTACTGGAACGAGCTTTGTTATCGTGTAATTTGATATCGCTATGAAGCTTTTCGCGCAAACCGTACAAGTCAGCGCCAATGTGACCCGGATACTCCAATCAACACCCAATAAACCCTCACTCAACAATTCCAGTGTGGAATCATACTCCAGCTTCTTCTGGATCCACGTTGAGGTCCCAGTCAATGCCACCGTCCTTTCCGTATCGCTGCTCAAGCCACTCATTGCACTTGGTGAAGTGATGGCACTCGAACTAGAAGCTGTTAGTGGTCTCCTTCAAACTTACGCCCCGTGGTGTACTTACAAAGCCCCTCGACGCACTCAACGGGCTCGGATGCACGCTCTTCAGCACAAGATGCTTATCCACCGGGATGCCCTTCACCCTGTTTTGCGCCGGCGTCCCCCAAGCCAAGAACACTACACCATTCGTCCTGACCTTCGCCACGGTGTCGATAACCTTCTGCGTCAGCAGCTCCCAGCCCTTGCCGGAGTGCGAGTTTGCCTCGTTCTTGCGGACGGTAAGGCACGTGTTCAGCAGCAAGACACCGCGGTCCGCCCAGGGCGTGAGGAGACCACTCTTGTTCGGCGGCGGCTTGTAGTCGGGGTAGTCGATCTTGAGGGCCTTGTAGATGTTCTGGAGGGAGGGTGGCGCCGGTGTGGGCGGACGGATGGAGAAGCAGAGGCCGTGGGCTTGGTTGGGGTTATGGTACGGGTCCTGGCCTGTGATGACTACTTTGACGGTGTTGAGTGGTGTGTGTCGAGACCTGTAGCGAATGTTAGCTACCGTCAGGTACCCTCAGTATATTGGTAGGACATAACGTACCATGAGTACACGTCCTTCATTGGTGGGTAGATGGCTTTTCCACTCTTGATCTCTTGCTTCAGGAACCTCTTCAAGTCGAGGAACTGTGGTGTCAGGAGGACATCCTTAAGATGTGGAAGCCAGCTCTCGTGCAGCGATGTGAGCTCCAGCTGCAAAAGCTCCTTCTGCTCCTCTGTGAGTTTGGAGACCCACGCCTCTCTGTCAAACTTGGCTTCTGCTGCTGGCTTCGCGTTCGGGCTGGGTTTTGGCGCGCCGAAGAACGATGTAATGCTACCATTCATCTTTGGCTTCTTTGCCGCGTCCGTTGCTGCCGTGGCAGCTTTGCGCTTGAGACTCATGCTTGTTGAATTTCTAGATGGATCAATTCTGGCAGTTCTGTCTTAGAAGAAGAAGAAAAGCGTGGAGAGAGCGTTTGGGTTGTGTGCGACGGTTCTTTGCTTTTTCCAGCCCCAGCTTCCAGTCGCGTCTAGCAACGCGGCGACAGCTCGAATCCTCCGAGACGCGTTGATTGGCTACGCGACGCGTCCCATCACGTGATAGACCATGTACGTCATACCCGCTTTCCCAAGCTCCTTGGTCCTCTCTACACCGCACAAGGATGCGAGCAGGCTGACATGGCTCTGGAACGCCGGTAGCCGTGGCGAGCGCAAATCATATGTGAAGATGTGTTTGATCGGCGTTGTATTGCCGTTAGAGAACGGTTGCTCGCGTTCTGGCGCAGTTTCTGACGTGGTGTTGCCTAGCAGAGCAAACAGAAGCTGCACGAATGAAAGAGGCATATAATCAAGTAGACTTGTCTATTCCATCCTTCACATCCAAATTCATATTTTCTCCCAAATCCCTTCAAACCACCTCTTCTCATCTACCTTCAACTCAACCAGCGACAATGGCTTCCTCTAACCCCTCCAACTTCTCCAACCTCCCCAAGGATGAGCTCCGCGAGATCGCAGCCAAAGGCGGCCATGCTTCTCACGGTGGTGGTGCTCACACCAGAGGCGTATTTCAACCTCTTCCTGCTGTGGAAACACTCCCACTAACGGATCCTTCAGTCCAGCAACGACCATGCCGACCGCAACGCCGATGGTACCTTCACCAAGGGATCGGACCTCGCCAAGGAGCTCGGTGCCCAAGGCAGTCACACTTCTCACGGTGCAGAGGTGAGCATTCTCTCAAGCTTGACACCACATGTAGCTAATCTCGCACCAAGTCCAACACCAGCGGTAGCCACGCTGATCGCAACCCCGATGGCACGTTCACCAAGGGCTCTGAGCTAGCCAAGGAGCTTGGTGCTCAGGGCGGACACGCAGCTCATGAGCATCAGGCTCAGAATGCTGAGGCTGACGGTGTAAGTTTATCTTCCAAGCATCAAGTGACAGTGACTGATCTGGCTTTGCAGCGCAACGCAGATGGCACCTTCAAGGCTGGTAGCAAGCTCGCGCATGATCTTGGCGTCCAGGGCGGTCATGCATCCCACGAGCATCAGACCCAGAAGGCGGAGGCTGATGACGGCGTATGTTTGACATCAAGCACTCGAATGGCAATGACTGACAGAGCTCGCAGCGCAACCCAGACGGTACGTTCAAGGCTGGCAGCAAGCTCACCCATGATCTCGGTGCCCAGGGCGGCCATGCCGCTCACGAGAAGTAGAGGTAGCGTACTTGACCGATCTCTGGTTTGATAGACTGAACGAGTCGGAATATGCGACGACTGAATGACAGTAATGAAAGAGATGTCTTTGGCACTCACAACTCGATCTTGTCATAACTAGGTCCAAGGTCCGCAATTTCTCATGCAGATATTTGACGAGTCAAAGCTCAAATGTGTAGCTGTTCTAGCTAAAGATGAAGCTGTCCTCGTTAAAATGCAGCTGTCCTAAATTGCCCGAGGGACAGCCGAACATACTTCGTAGAATGATGTGCAGCGCTCGCTCGACAGCACAGGATCTACTCTGGAATTTCTCTTGCGAAACTGTGCACCATCCCGCCAACTTCTCTAGCCTGTTCTTCCTCGCAGCCTCACGTGTCTTGATATTCTTCGATCGTGCATTTCGATCGTGCAAAGCTAGAATCCTTCGCACGTTCCTTTCACGCGTCTCCAATTTGAGCTGTCCCTCGCTAAACGAGAATAAGTTGAACTGTCCCTCGGTAGGAGAGAAGAATTGAGCTGTCCCTCAGTAGGAGAGAAGATGTTGAGTTGTCCCTCGCTAAACCTGAAGAAGTTGAACTGTCCCTCGCCAAAGAAGTTGAGCTGTCCCAGCCTAAAAGTGCAGCTGTCCCCGAACTATCTGAGGACCGCCGTACTGTGCTTTTCGTTGAGGACAAGCGAGCGCAATTCTCAGGGTGTCAGCACTTTTACCATCTGTAACTGGGGAATTTTGCGTCCTTGCCGACTGGGAGCGCTCGTCGAGCAATGCCGTGAGCGAGTACGGTTGCTTTGGCGGTATGTTACACCGTCTCAATTCACTCCTGAACATTCTGCTTCCATCTCGGAATTTGCCAGGTTTGTCTCTCCAGGAGCCCAATTTCGCGAATAGCCGCGAGCCACAATAACACGCACCTTACAATGGAGGCTACAACCGACCGCGTGACATTGAAATAAGCCAACAGTAAGTGTCTCTGGCATGGTGAGCGTTTGAGTACTCGAAAGAGTTGGCAGGCTATCGGTCTTGGTAGCTCTCACAATCTTGTGACTTTTCGAACGTGCCATGCGAGCTATATCTCAGTGTTTCATCGAGCGCGATTGTTGTTGTTCTTGCTAGGAAGTCGAGCGGTCCTCGTTAAAAAGTTGAGCTGTCCCCAAACACTGTCCGAGGACAGCCGAGCTTTCTGCGTAGGACAGCCGAACGTAAGTCCTTGGACAGCTGAACTTCAACTCCAGGACAGCCGAGCTCACGCCGTATCAGTAGCGCAACACAATGGAATTACAGCATGTTAAGCGAAAGCACACTGCGTTTTTTAGTTCAGGGGCTTATCGTTCAGAAAACGCGTTAACTTACTGTCTTTGAGAGACTCAAACATTTCCACTCAACTGCACTCTACGCAACTCTCTCAATTCTTTGCAGACATGAATGCACCCGGTAGATCTACCTCAGACCCGGCGGCGGCGGCGGCATCGACGAGCGAAAGCCGTGGTGTCAAACGAGCTATTGAGCACGGCTACACGAACAGCATCGAAGCTGCCCATGCTGAGCAGCTTCGTGCTGAAGAAGCTCACCGCCGGATGCTCAAAAACGAAGTGGAGCTTGATCGAGAATGGGAAGAGCGCTGCGATTACCACCCAGACGCGGTCGAGACTGAAGTATACAGTCTTCTCTTGATGGTAAAACCTACTACTGACACCCACCAGGAGCGACCTCAACGACTACTTAACCTCGATCAACAGTCCTGTACCTGCACCACTGGCTGCCCTCGCAAAGGTCGCGGCCACAAGCCATACTGCTGCTCCGAATGGGGTGCTTCTTGTGGGCCCAATTGCGCATACAATGGATCATGCAACAGCCTCTGGAGCGCTTCCGTCAAAGAGCGGCTATTCGGCAAATCGACCAACGGCAAAGACGTCCTCCCGAACGCTTACTTCAAGCACTGGTACGAGAAGAACCGAAGCCGTGGACGCGTCATCGTAGCAGGCCTCGCGCAGCGCGTCTACGAGGAGGTCGACGATACGACTGACTGGGACGACGATCTTGCGGAATTCAAGAAGCGCTACGACGCCGCTCTCAAGCTGCCGTCAAGCGACCCCACACGTCGGGCTCTGCCTGAACGACTTGTAAGCTTTGCGTTCACGAACGATCGCGACCTCCTGGCCACGGGAACGTCGAAGGGATATGACTTTTGGTATTCCAATTGTCGCAGCACGTGGTATGATGAAGATAACGGCTCGCACTGCTGGGTGTGTAAGGAGTGTATGGATTGGCGCGAGTAGCATTGCAAGGTCTGTAATAAGTGTCAGCATGGAGTCACGATTACGTGCGAAGGGTGTACGGGGGTGTGCAGAGGATATCATAATATGATGAAGATGGAGCAATACATGATAGAGGAGCATGAGAAAAGAGAACGGGAAGGGAAATTGGTGCAGGACATGGGCATCGGTTCAAGACTGTTAAGTATGACACTAGATGTGCAAGTACTTGCTAATTCGTTGACAAGCTATGAGCGTACATTGATGCAAAGAAGCATCTGCTGTACGTGTAGCTTGGACTTTTACTGTATACCGCTACTGTGAAGGGATTGCGTCATCCTTCAGCTAGTTGTGCTCCGTGAGGGAAGATACAAAGACGTTCATATTGAAGCGCATCAAGTCAGCGTCAGTTTATTACCGTTGCGGGTGTTTGCGAAAAGCATGCTTGGTTGATTAACGTTGAAAGTGAAGCTGAAGGTGAAGCCATGCTGGCGGCGAAGCCCACTTTACATTCAGCGAGCCGAGGTAGGTACGTAGACACGCGTTGCTGGACTCATTGAGCACCTGCGCCGCTGTCTTCTTCACTTCACCTTCATTGCATCAACAAAGGTTCAATAGTAATTTCCCACCTGGTCGCGCAAAAGTCGAGCCTATTCAGCGCGTCTCATGGCTGAAGAGTTCTGCGCTTCGTATGAATAGGTAGTGGCGTTCGAGGCGTCGCACACCCCTCACATTCACATTCCAGGCCTCCGTCGCACTGTCATGTACGACGGTACTAGAGGCACACAACGCTTCTTCTCTTACTGTGTCATCAATCCTATTGTTCTCCTCTGCTTCGCACATCCCTTCTACCTGGAAGATCGTGCAATATGATGCGGCTTGTGAGCTTCGTGTCGCTGCTGACGTCCGTTACCGCACTCCACAGTACCCAAGCCCCCAGCGCAAAGCGCGTGGCAATAATAGGTTCGTGAGCTTCTCTGACTTTCTTCGATACGCAAAGGCTAATGGAAACCAGGCGCCGGCGCCGGCGGATCTTCTACAGCATACCACCTCGCCCAATATGCCGCCGAAGCCTCGATACCCGCAAACATCACTGTATATGAACGCAACGCTTACGTCGGCGGCCGTACAACAACTGTAAACGTATGGGACCAGCCAGAATTTGCGGTCGAATTAGGTGGCTCCATCTTCGTCGAAGTGAATCACATCATGGTGGAGGCCATGAAGCATTTCAACCTATCCACCAGATCTCAAAACCTCGCTGCACAACTGGAGATGCCGGACCTCGGTATATGGAACGGCGAAGAGTTTGTACTCATCACGAGGCAAGAGGATAGCTGGTGGGATAAGGCTAAGTTGCTCTGGAGATACGGAACTGCGCCACTCTGGACAAATCGTCTAATGAAGAGCGACGTGGGCAAGTTCTTGTCCATGTATGAACAGCCTGTCTTCCCGTGGAAGAGCTTGAGTGAGACGGTCGAGAGTGTTGGATTGTTGGGAGCTACTGGTGTGACTGGGGAGCAGTACCTCAAGGCCAATGGCATTGGCGAGGCTTTTGCGAGAGAGATTATCCAGGCGAGGTAAGTCGATGATGTCCAGAACTGACAATTGATGCTGAGTCCATACAGCACCCGCGTGAACTACGCTTCTAATTTGGGATATATCCACGGTCTTGAGTCCATGGTTTGTATGGCGACCAACGGCGCGATGCAAATTGAAGGCGGCAACTGGCAGATCTTCGCCAGCATGCTCGAGGCTTCATCTGCCGACCCGCATTTAAACACTACCGTTGCCAAGATCTCTAAGCAGAAGGACAGTACCTACGTACTGACCCTGGCTGATGGATGTAACAACACCTTTGACGAGGTCATCTTAGCAGCACCTCTGCAATACACAGACCTTGTCATCGACCCAAAGCCCAGGCACACACCAGATGTGATCCCATATGCGAAGCTGTACACAACGTTATTTGCGTCGCCTTACCGGCTGGATCCATTGGCCTTCAATATGCCACCTGGCAAAGCTGTCCCCCAATACGTCCTAACAACACTGCCACCTAGCGAGATACCAGAGGACAATGTCGGCTCGCCAGGCTTCTTCAGCATCTCGATCCACAACCAGTTCGTGAATCTCGACTCAAGGCCGCAGCGCCTCGAGTACGTCTACAAGATCTTTTCACCCATGCGAGTGGACGCGGATCTTCTTGCACATATCTTAGGACATAAGGTGAACACGCACGAGGCTGACCACGGCGACATTAATGGCACAGTGAGCTGGATACATCACAAGATCTGGCAATCTTATCCTCGCGAATATCCGCGCGTCACGTTTGAGGAGATCAAGCTTGATGATGGGCTGTGGTATACGAGTGGCATTGAGAGCCTCATCAGCACGATGGAGACGAGCGCGTTGTCTGGCAAGAATGTGGCTAGGCTGATAAGAGATGAGTGGATAGTAAGCAAGATAGGAGAGAATGAAGGCAAGATGCGAGCACAGAATCCTTTTGGAGCGGGTCTGTTGGGAGAGGAGCTGTGAGTCAGTGTTGGGAGACAAAACGCGTTGGCACGTGCTTATGATGAATAGACCGATGATGGACGTTACTGAATGACAAGCGGGCAGGGCAATCAATGGAGTAGGAGGCGTGAAAGGGAGTATCTCGGCGCGTGGCGCGTGAGCAGGCAGCGCAAAGGCGTCTGTTTGCTTTACTCGTCCGAATGGCGTGTTGGCAAAGCCGATACTGGGTTGTGGGGTACGGCATGTGGTATGTGAGCATCGTGATTCCTCTCGTATGCCATGTATACTGACCTGTATCGCAGATGATCACCTATATAAACTTGTAGGCTTTCCAAGCGCACGTTTACCTCAATCTTTTAGGCCACAGCGCCATCTTTCAGCACTGTCTCTTTCATCTCAGAACGACTCTAGGTGAAAGCAAAACGCGTCGCGAGCTCAACAAGGGTCCAGCTGCAACCCTCCTCCTCACGCTAGGCCCGTGAATACAAATAGAACGGGCTCTACCCGCGCGCTTTTGCCTCTGACCCGACGCTCCCACTGGCATTAAATACCTCTCGCTCCTCACCCCAGAGCCAACACCACGCCTCGCACCATCAACACCTCCACCACCCCAAATCGACACTCGCAGACTACTCGCACTAGTCTGCACCCACACACCACAAGCCTCCTCCGCGCCTCTTACAGCGAGCCTACCACAGCGCCGGCCCTCAACCCCCTGATCCTTTCAACGATCACCCGCCGCTCGGCAAGCAAGCCTCCAGGCGCAACAAGCTTTGGACTGTAAGTTTGCTCACCTCTTTCACGAGCGTAGGAGAGGCTAACAAGTATCCAAGTATCCTTTCAGCAACCTGACAGACTCTTCACCCACAGATCGAGAGAATGTCTGGCTCATCGTCTCCCATCACTGAGCCCGCCGACGCCAAGATGAACGCCGCGAAGGCCACTACGCCACCCGCCGGCATCAAGTTCTCTTCGTCTACCGCCTCCTCTTCCTCGGACGATGAGCCCGCCGCTGCCGTCAAGATTCCGAGCTCCACCGGCCAGAAGCTGACCAAGGTCGGCCTCAAGACGCTGGAGGGTCTCCGCGAGGGCGAGAAACCCACCGTCAACACGCGCGCCGGCTCACCGGCGGCGAGCGAGACGTCGTCCCTCTCGAGCGCACCCCCAGACGTCGGCTCCGACACCGAGATGGTCGATGCCGAAGACTCCGAGGATGCAGAGTCTCCCGCCGCCATGTCTTTCCAGGAGAAGATCGCGGCCGCCACCGAGAGCATCAAGAAGGCGGGCACTCCACAGAAGAAGAAGGCGTCTCTCAAGCACCGAATCACGCCTCCATCGTCCGGTCCCGACACCAAGAAGGCCCGTCCCGACACCAAGTGCGACCGCTCCGCCGAAGCCGCCATCGAGGTGCAGAAGCTCCCGTACCAGAGCATCATCTCTATGAATATGCCTCCGCGCAACGGCGTCGTCAACGGTGTCTTCCCCGAGCCTGACGAGGACAACCTCCCCTTCGGCGACACCGAAGATTACCATAACTCCATGATCATCCACTACGTGGATGAACAGGAGCTGACATACACCAAGGCCGCCGAGGTGTACTCGGCGAAGTTCCCGATGGATGTGATTACCGACGAGGCCGTGCGAAAGCGCCACATCCGCTCGCTGCTGCGCCTGAGGCAGAAGTTCGGTCTGCGCGACCCGCTCTCGATCCCGCGCCCCCCGTCGCAGATCGTCCGCCGCGGCACGCCTCGCGCCAAGAAGGTGAGCAGCATCTTGCCTGTCTCTGGCCTCGCCGGCACTCCTGGCGCCATCGCTACGCCTACCGTTGCCATCAAGAAGGAACCTCAGGCCGACGAGCACAAGGGCCGCCACTCGCGCGAACGCCGCCTCCTCGAGAAGGCGCGCATCGTCATCTGGCGCGATGGCGACAAGCTGGACTGGAACACCATTCAGACCAAGCTGGATGAGGAGTACGACTGGAGCATCGGCAAGGGCACCATCGAGAAGTACTACTACAACTCGTTGGAGCGTATCTACGGCACGGGTGGCAAGAAGGAGAAGAATGCCGAGGAGCGGGCCAAGGGCAAGGAGGGCGAAGAGGAGAAGCGTGCTCGGGATGGCGACTTCGCGGGTACCGTGGAGCGTCTGGTCGAGCGCCGCATGTCTTTCTAGACGTCCGGGCATGACGGGTTCTGGTGTGTGTGAGTGAGATCTAGTTGGTATTGTTATCGCAGCACGGTCTTGACTGTATTTACTGTGTAGCATGGCGTACTTTGGGATGGCGTTGGATAATGGACGCGTATTGATACCACGGCACGATCTGGATTGCATTGATGGAGTTCATGGATTGGAGTTCACACGGCTGTTGGATGTATCGGCGTTCGAGACTTTGATCTTGTTGTATGTAGAGACATGTCTGCGACGCGATACCATCTGCGATTTTCACATTTTTCAATACATCATTCTTTTCAAAATGCTACTTTCACTGACACAGTCATGCACGCGCTTGTCACTCAAAGCATAGCAAGGCGCGAGAGACAGTTCATCATTTAGCCCAATTGGTCTCAGCCTCTGTTTCTGCTTGGTGACTACATAGACAAACCATGTACATGTGAAGATTCACCTCGTTGTCGATGGAATCAGCAGCTCGATAACGAAGCTACACGCCAACATACAGCTTCTAAACATACGCTTTACACTGTGCATCCGTCTCTCTACTTATACTTCTTCCCATCAAGCAGCGAATAAGAACTCCACGTCTTCCCCTTCCTCTCCTTCTCCTTCCCGCTTTGATTGTGTTTATTAGCATTCTTCGAATCCCCGATACCCCTAATTCTCGGCCCCGTGTACTTCAATGCCACGTCCTCCTCCTCTTCTTCTCCCTCAACTTTACTCCGCGCGACATCAACATTCCGATTCGCTAGCATAGCCCTGTGCAGATCGTCGCTTGACGATCTCACGTTCGTATCCAGTTGGATCGGGTCCGCCGGCTTGATGTCGAAGTTATACTGCTGTTTGAGATAGAGCGCGATGGCAGATTTGACGTCTGGTGGGCACGGGGGGGGCGTGGTTTGGTTGTACAAGCCCTTGAGATCCTTGGCGACGAGCGTGTCGAGGATATGGCCGCGGTTGAGGGGCTGTTTGTCGGACGAGATGGGTACAGTGAGCATCGCTTCCCAAGCCAAGCCCATAGCAGCCAGTTTATCTCTGTTGGACCAGGCCATAGCCCGCATCGGGCTCTCCTGCACGAATTCTTTGACGCGCTTTTCGAGATCGGCCCAGGTGACGGTATCCGCGAACCACGGCCTCAACATCTCTTGCAAGCGCCCAGACAGATCATGGAAGTAGTGCGTTGTAGTTTGTATGTGTCTGATCTTGCCGAAGAAGTACTCGACGTTGAAGGCTGTGATGGTAGGGTTGATGCGCATGAGGCGTAGGGTTTCGCGGTAGTCGATGTTGAGGTTCTTGCGGAACAGGACGGGGTGGTCTGTTCGCAGGAATTTGATGATGCGGCTGACGACTACGCGGGCTTCTGCTGCGGATATGTCGCCTGCAATGTCGATCTTGTCGGGCGTAAATAGATGGGGAAACGCTTTGGTGTAAAGACGGCCTCGGGCTTTATTGAAGTAGGTTGCAATGAGTCTGCTCTCTCCGAACGAGGTCATCACATCTTCGATTTGCGTCCTAATCGCCTCATCGTGCCCAATTTTGGTCAAGTGTTCCACAAGTCGGTGCTCCACTTGTTCGAGATACTTCAGGTCGTAGTCTCTGGAATCTCGGGCCGTGGCTTGTGTCCGCGATTCAAATCTGCCCACTAAGTTTCCTGCGCGAAGAGGCGCGCTGATGTCGCTTGGCAAGAGATCTATACTGGCATAACTAACGCCGAGATATTGTAGAAACACTCTGAAATTCTGGTTGAGGAATACAGTGTCCACTCCAACCATGTTCTTCGCTCGCTCGTTGATCATTGCCCGGTCAGATGGAGATAGTCGGCCGTAAAACTCGAGCAGCGGCGTTGAGATTTTATGGTGAGCGGGCATATCAAATCGCTTGCCAGATTCCTGTGCCAACTCGCCGATGATTTGCTCCAAATTGATGCCGAAAGCGGTGGGGGACATGGGTAATCTTCCTTCAAGTCCTCTTAGAGCGGCCCTCTTCCACAACTCTGTGGGTCTTTGCCTGGCAATCTCTTTGACTCGCTCCATGTAGTCGCGTCGTTCTGAATCGCCGATAGTCAACGGGTAGTCCCAAACAGACCAACTGTCCGCTGCAGTCTCGGCAGGTCGTCCGTGAGATCTCACCATGTCCCCGTTTGGACGCAGATATACGCCGTCTACATATATGATGGTACGGTCCCGGGCCTCGTTGCTTTCCATGCTATTTATGCGCGCGACCAGGATGACATGATCAGCTACCTTTAGCTCGTGAGTTACGGTGCACTCCATTGCAGCGCGAACGGAGTCGTTGGCGATTTGGGGTGCCCGGGATACGGAGACGGGCAGATTACTCGAATTCTTATCGCTACCAGGAATAAGTATCTTCAGGCTCCGTTTCCGCTCCGCGTAAGCAGCAGCATGGTTCCCACGACAAAAGTTCTCAACCATAGAGGCGCCGCCTCGATCTGCTGCTGGGAAGTGAACACGGAAGCGGCCGTCCGCAACTCTGATCGCATCCAGAGTATTGGACGGTTGCTTTATGTTGAATGAGATGGTAGGCGGGTTCAGCGTAACCGTGCTTAGGGAAGAGACAGCAACGCCCATAGGGACATGCTGCTTAAGCTCGGGGTCAAAGCTCGCCACTGTGACCACTGCGACTGAGCTCGGCACCTTGCGCATCAACTTGCGCACATTGTTTTGTAGTTTATCTGCGTCGACTTCCTCGTCAACCGCCTCTGCATTTGCTACACCCTCGCCGGTTGACCTTGATTTGTTGGACTCTTCGTGCTTCTCTACCGCGTGTGCAGACGACTGTCCTTGTGCAGCTTCAGTATTTTCACTAGTAGTTTCGCTGGCTTGTGGATCTTTATGAGCGCCGTCTTGCTGGCGTAGCAGTCGAGTCGCGTGGTAGCCACGAGTGTAGAGTTTTGTAGGAGTGCGAACGCTGGAACGTCTGATGGGCGTATGTATGGCACACTGCCGTGTCTCTTCCTGAAGTCAGTCTTTCGCTTCGAACCTTCACTCCGACATCTCACGTGTATGCTGGTTCCATCTGTAGAAGGCAGCGAAGAAGCGGGACGCGGTGCGCTGGGAGAGCGTCATTGGGTGGATCGAGGTGCGCGGAATTAACTAAGTTATCGCATTTGATTGCTCTGGGGTATATTGTAAAGCAAAAAAAAGGAAAAAAGGACGTCCCGAGTCTGTTCAATGTTGCGCGTGCATAGACGTGCCGCGACATGGACGTCAAAAAGTTAGTTCCGCGGCCAAGACACCTCTCGGTGGTCCGCAACTTCGCTCTCTGACAACTACCATAACCTTCACCACCACCGTTCCCACACACCCAATGGCGTCTCCCGTCCCCTCACTCGGCGCCCTACGCGCACTCCGACACTCAATCCACCCGCGCATCCAACCTACCACCCAAGTCCGGCACGCGACACTCCTCAAGCGCCCCAAACGCCCCTACACATTCACCCAGCTCATCACCCTCTCGGACGGCAGCTCCTTCACCCTACGCACGACGAACCCCCAGCCCGTATACAAGAGCGCAAAAGACATACGGAATGCGCCGCTATGGAACCCCAGCTCGCAGAAGCTGTTGAATGTGGAGGAGGACGAGGCAGGACGGCTAGCGGCCTTCCGTGCGAAGTTTGGGAGGGGTTGGGATACGGATGCTGAGAAGGTATCTGATGATTGGTATCAGGAGTGAAAATGCTAATTAGGAACAGGGCGATAAGGGCGAGGACCACCTTATGGATATTATTAGTGGGCAGGGAAAGGCACCTACAAAACCGACGCCTGAACCAAAGGGACCAATCACGCAGCCGCCGAAGATTGAGGGCGGAAAGCAGAAGGGGGATGTGTAGATATGGTAGGCGACGACATATACGTACGAAACAGTCAACATGACATCCGTTGTGGCTACATTTCCTCCGTGCATGGTTACGAACATTCGATTTGCGGCAAGATGCATCCCGTCTTCTCCGCAAGCGTCTCTTGCATTCTCTTCTTTCAGTCACTTTGTTCTGAATGTTTGAATTGTGAGCAAACAACCTGAGCTCTACTACTGATAACAAGCCTTTTCACGTTTATCCCCGTACAGTCCTCTATGCACGGATCACGGCATCCCACACAGACACATTATGTCACAAGATCTAAGAAACAGTGAGGAAGACGCAGGACGACTGGAAGAGCGCATCAAAGAGATGGAAGAGGAAATGAACCACGATCGATACAGCAGTGTAGAGGAGCCTGGTTCTTCAACAGTACAAGATGCGAGCACTGGAGCTTTAGCACCAGCGTTAGATCTACAGGAGATGAAAGAGCAGTCAGTCGAAGAGAAAGTCACGGGAACTGGAGACACTGACGCTGCAGCCGCCCCTCGTGTAGCGACTCAACTTGAGGATGCTATAACCAAACCTTCCGAGCCTGCAGTCGCTGGGCCTACCTCTCCGAGCGAAGCGACGGCGCCGACGGCGACTGTTCGTCCAGTTCAGAGTGCCAAGAAGACTCAACGCGAGGTTGTTCCTAACGAGAAGCCGCCAGTGAAAACTCGTAGATCGGCGAGGACTGCAGTCACCCAGGCAAAGAGAAACGCTGCAGCGGCCGAAGAGGCGAAGAAGCAGGTCGCCAAGAAGACAAAGGCAGGCAAAGCAGACGGGCGACGAGCTAGCGGAGAAACAGGTTGGTCGACTTGCTAAGTCCACGACCCAGAAAAACCCTCGCAGCAAGATCAAACAGGGGAGGGGGAACAGAGCTCTGCCGGAGTCTGAAGTAAGGGATGACGAGGAGGACGCACTAGCCCCTTGCGAAGATGACGCAGAGAATCCTCCTACCGACGACGACTCAGATCCCACCCACGACGATGACAATGGCGCGGCCATCAACGCACAGCAAATGACCACCAAAGTCGTCCATCTTCTGAAGGCATCATTTGATGTGGCAGAATCGTACAGCAAGTCCGTGCGTCAACACCACCGGACAAACCAGGCGGCTCCGAAGAAAATCATGGAGGCTGTCGAGGCTGGATATGAGCTATGTGGGGGCAAAAGAAGGATGGACGAGTCTGATGATGAAGATGTTCTGCCTCAGAAGAAGAGACCACGAAAGGGAAGGAAGGAGAAAGATGTGCAGGAGACAAAGGTGGACGGACATGGGAAGCAGCATAGGGACAGGGACGGGAAGGGAAAGGGGAAGGTGAGGGTGGAGTGAGGTCACGTGTAATGGAGGACATGGCTTCGAAGATAGTGGCGTATGAGTGATGGTATGCTAGGGGGTTGGCTGAGTAGGCGACAAGATGGTTTCCGATACATGATTTCTGTAAGTCTAGCAAACCGCTTCTATTCATAAATCAACACAAACGCTCCTTGTATCATTGTTTTTCAGCAAACCAATCCAACATGCAAACACACTTCAGACCTCAGCACTACTTATCAAACTGTCTTCGTTCCACTCAGAGACACTCACTTCCACAGCTCGTCTCCTTCTCTATCTTCCCACTTGCACCATGCAACGAATCAAGACCGAACCATCGTCCACCGACGCCCCATGGCCGCTGCACCCCAACCCCAATACAAGTACACATCCATTCGCTCTCCTTGCTTCCACACCTGCACCATGCAACTCCAGCCCCGACCACAAACCGTCATCCAAACTCTCCAAGTCTCGCAGAGGGCGCTTTCTCTCCCTCTCGGAACGCAACGCCGAATTCGCATGCCAGATTGGTCTGAAGCGTACCGCGGAAGACACTCTTTCCTCCAAGTACAAAACCAAGCATACAATCGCAAAAAAACCCAAGACCGTAGCACCGGTCAAGTCTGGCGCCGAATCAACCAAGTCCAGCGACGACACACGAGCTTCCCTTCTCCCACTCCTAGACCTCGTCGCACCGTACATGACATTTCAAATCGCGCTCGCCAATCTGTCTGGAGTATCGAAGCGCGATGCGTAGCGTGCGGCTGGACGCGTACAATGTGTCGTCGAACGACTGAGGAATGGCGGCGACGAAGATGCTAGCTCTGACGAACAAGCCAGTGCGACTGACACGGATGATGAGCGCGGACAGGGACGTGGTTCCGAGGAAGACAGCGAGCCGGAAGACGAGTATGAGCCTAAGAGCGAAGAAGTGGGGTCTAGTGAAGATGAAGATGTAAGTTGTGCGTGGGTGATGGGAACGTGTGATGTTTTGTCGGCAACTAACGTGCGATAGTAGTCTGGCGAGGAGACGGATGTGTTGGAGAGGAGGGAGATGAATAGGGTTCGGAGGGAGAAGAGGAGGAAATTTAAAAGGGAAGGGATGGTGAGCATGGGGGTGGAAATGGAGATAAAGTGTGAGGAAGGGGTTGAGTGCACTGCACAGTGGGGGATCAAATATGAGGATGGGAACTGGTGAATGGTGATTTGGTGGAGACATGGATTTATTGGGATGGCAAGCGTGTTCGAGCATGACCTGTAGCATTCATGATGCTGTTCTGCCCATCACTTTGAGATCAGAATTATGTCGGATCGTAAGGAAGAAGAGCATGAAAGATTGTGGACTACAGCTAGCGTGAATATCGAAATAAGACTTACAGGCCGCGATAACCATAGAACTGAGACGCATGGAGCAATCTCATGCCTTGCAGTGTGGTTCCATGTGAGTATCAAGCACGCGATGTCTTTGCTCAGCACACACCGTCACAGTTTCAATCCTCTACATTGCCTACCGACGCATATTTTCTTATCCTCCACATCCTGCCTGATTATCCTCCCAGACCAAACACAAACAATTTTCTGGCTCCCTCGTATCATAAGGTACGTTCATGTCGCTTCCCGGTCCTACTTTCGCTTCACAATCAACAAGTCCACATGTCCGAAGATATACTAAACGACCGTATCCCCGCAACTTCACTCACTCTATTACCTGGTAGCAAAAGACCAGCCGAAGATGACCACAATAGCGAGGGAGAACAACGAAGCAACGCTGGTGAGATTAAGCCCTGCTACTAAAGACACAAGTGTCGTGCTAACAAAGACTCTAGTGTCGCCCAAAATAGTCACCGCACTTAGTGATGCTATCAAGGGCACCGCGAAGAAGTTGAGGTTCAGAATTGGTGTCTCGCAGCCAGAACTCGAAGGCATGCTCATAGAAGACAGCGAAGCTGGCTCGCCTGCGCCCGACCCTGGCGCACGAGAAGCTCCTCCAGACGCGAAGAGTTCAGCTACAGCGCCTACGGTCATCACGCCACTATGCCCGTGTCGTGTTCCGTTGCTTGCTCTGGTTTGGTCACGCCATGTCCACGCAGCCATATCCACCCCATGACAAGCCAACACCCCTCCGCGTGGTCCTGCAACAACCGTCCCAATCAAGCACACAAACAGTCCACATCCCCTATATATGTGACCAATCGCAAATTCATCTCAACATATCCACAACCCACCATGTCCGAAGACCAATCCACCCACGAACCTCCGCCACCAAACGATCTGGAAACTGAGACGAACGGTCCCGTTATCTACAACAACCCATACCCGAATTGCATAAGAATTAAGTCTATCGCATTCAACCCACATTTGACATCATGATTGACATGCCATTTAGTCACGCCTCCAGGATGGTACGAGAAGAAAAAGAGGTCCAATAGCACCGCCAGTAACAATCCATCATACGGGCCCAGCACACCTAGCGCATCACCCAGCCCACCTCTCAGCATTCCAGCGCTGCACCCCTCGCTTGTTCCGTTGCTTGGTCTAGTCAAGCCAATGATGGAGTTTCAGGTTGCGCTGGCTCGGTGCAATAGAAGTTCGAATGGTGCTGGCGATGCTGGCGATGATGAGGTTGACGCGAAGATGAAGGTTGTGAATGAGAAGGTAGATGAGATACTGGGGGAAGAGAAGGAAGCGAGACTGAGGAGGGGCGAGAGAGTGTGAGTGGGAGAGAGCGGGAGGATGGAATAAGGAGGCGTGTTTGACTTGATGTGATGTGTTGGCTCGGAGGAAACGATACGGAAAACAATGCGTCGTGTCTGCTATTCCACCCAAATGCACGTAACGCTTAGTTGTTGTAGGCACTCTGGCCTTACTCATTTCACTCTCGTAAACTGGTACGTGAGGCAAAATCCACAACGCGTGGCCTGTGCAAGGACGTCGGCCGAGGACATAATGTAGTCATAATTGAGCCAGAGTTTCGCATACCCTTCTGCGAAACTCAAAGGGCATGGAGATGCTTACGTGTCGGCGCCCAGCGTTGTCATGGTCGAGATGTCACTTCACAGCAGGAGAGTTGGATGTGGTCCGCGGTGAAGCCAGGGCATCCCTGCGATCTTAGCGCCGCACGTCATTTCCCCAGATTCCAACGGCTCTCCATCTCTCACGCTCAAACTTTACCACCTCATCTTGTACACTCTTCCAAGCTTCATATCGCAAACACACAGCCATGAGCTTCCTTTCCAGCGTCGGAAGCCTCTTCGGCTGGTTTCAAGCACCTTCGCAACCCTCCACCACCTTCACCACCCCTTCCTACGCCGATGTTTGCCAGGTACGAGCCCTGCTCAAGACGCTCAACCTGCCCACCGAGCTCGTCCTCCAGATCCTCGATCACGCGCACTACTACCCGCAACACACCTTCTTCACCTCGCCCGAACAACCTAAGCGTGCCATGCCCGTCGGCCGCTCCTCTTCGCACGCCGTCCTGTGTCTCGACGCCAGCATCTTCAACAACGCGACGGCGGACCCAATACGCAAGGGCGGCGAGATACCCAAGATCCGTTCGATAGCGTTTGAGATAGTCAGTCACGACCAGGGCTGGACGTCTGAGCGCACTGAGCGGACGTATGCGACGAGCTCGTGGCTTGAAGTGAGCATACTAAGGACTGATGGCGGAGACTTATCAAGAGTTCCGAGCCCGCAGTTCGTGCATGAGCACTTCAGCGATCCGTCGCAATTCCATGATAGTGTGCGCAGTCGGGGCTGGTATCTGGTCAAGAGGCCGCAAGAGGCGGAACAAGGACCGCAAGGCGGCGAGGGTGACATGGCGTGGTATCTGCAAGGCAATCGTGTGGCGGCGAAGAAAGGGAGATACTATGTAGCTTGGGCGCGCGATGGGGATAATGAGGGGAATGAGGGCGCTGGGGCGGGCGAGGGCTTCTTAAGGGAGCTTAGGGATAAAGACCGCATGTTGATATGGGCGAGAGCGAAGTGGGCAGGCTGGCAGTGTCTTGTGGAGAGCGTGAAGGTGACAGTGACTTATGGCTTTTAGCTGTATGAGAAGACGGAGTTGGGTTGATGAGCTTTGGAGATGATTACGATTTCATGAACCTACGATACCCGTCAGAATAAATTTCATTCCCCAAATCATGTAGTTCAATATCCCTCAATGCATGATGTTCTTACATCGAAGCACGACAAGAGTAAAGACACTCCACAATCTGACTGTCACATGCAACTAGCGACAATGTGCTAGCGTCAACGCGAGCAACGACGTCAAAGCTGTCATTTTTGTGGACATTTCTTCCGCCCAAGTGTACTCCATAATGTCAACTTCCCCGCAAGGCTGTGCATTGGACCCTTGCACACTAAATATCAAAGGGTCGATCGTGATGCATAGCTTTATCGGTCACCGACTGTAGCGAATCAGAAGTATTCTGGCTTGATGCTCCAACCCAAGCGGGAGAAACATCGCTGGGCTCCGCGTCTCCTACCACACATTTTGGGCACGATTGCACTCAGTGACCATTTCAGTCTGACCTCCCTCCTTCATACATCACCTCTTAAGCTCTGTTTACTCCCAAGATCTGGATCTGGAAAGAGGCACACAATCTACATAGAGCAAGCGCTCCTTCCGCACCACCCCGCACCTTGCATCGAACGCGTCTCCCACCATGTCCGACCAAGCAGACGGCAGCAAGAAAGAGCACCACGTGCCCCCTCCGCTACAATCCCTCAGCACATCCACAGCCTCGCTAGGCCGCTCACCACCGAGTGCACTTCAGATGGCTTCAAGCCCAGATCACCGATCCCACCGCGGCAGCTTCGCCGAGCAACTGCGCGGCACACCAGGCTCACCGCGCGCGTCACGGCAGCCTTCCTTCACACAACAGGCGCTTCAAGATCTGCTGAACAACCCTCCTACCAAGGCTGGCGATCTGAAGTTCCAGGGACGCGATTGGACGACCATCAGGTTGGGCGAGATCGTAGACCCTACTCTTGTTAGGTTTGCAGAATACGATACTAGCGTGGAGGATGCGACGAGTGTAAGCACCTTACATGAAGGTGTGAAGTGCATGTCTGATGTTTCTAGTTACTGGTAGAAGGCGGCGCCCCCAATGTCGTCCTGCTACGCGATAGCAAAGACACACGCTACGCGACCGGGACCTTCGACTACAGCGATCTAAACGCATACCTCCTGCTCGTACTCGGCCTCGCACAGCCCGACGAAGAAGATGTGGCTTCTTTCGACGAGCTCGCCAAGAAGGGACGGGAAGGCAAGCCGATACCACTCAAAGATGTCAAGGAGGTGGGCAACAAGAAGGAGCCGCTCATTACGCTGCCACACACGGCCGATTTGACCAAGGCCATGGAGGTGTTTGGCAGTGGAGTGCACAGGGTCTTGGTCGCACAAGAGGGAACTACGGATGTGGTTGGAGTGCTCACACAGTTACGGCTGGTCCAGTTCTTCTGGGAGAACAGGCAGAGCTTTCCGGACGTTGATCAGCTGTACCCGTACCTCATCAAGGATCTGGCCATTGGCTCGAAAACAGTCTTAGCGATCAAGTAAGCCATGCACAATGTACGATATGGGCAAAGCTAACATCGTCCAGCGGCGACAAGCCTTTAGCCGCAGCCCTTGAGCTCATGAACAACGAAGGCATGTCCTCACTACCAGTCCTCGACGCTCAAAACAACGTCATCGGCAACATCTCTCACGTAGATGTCCGGGTAAGCCTCTTCATCCCCAACCACCCAACCACCCAACCTCTAACATTCCTACAGCTCCTCACCAAATCAACCTCCCTTCCACTCCTCCGCTCCTCCTGCATCCACTTCATATCCGTCATCCTCTCCGAGCGCGGCGTCAACGACGGCAAAGACTCGTTCCCCGTCTTCCACGTCAACCCCTACTCTACGCTCGCCCACACCGTCGCCAAACTAGTCGCCACACGCTCCCACCGCATGTGGGTCGTCGACAGCCCGAGCCCCTCCTCCTCAGGCCCCTCGACACCAGCATTACAACCCGCATCTCTTGTCCCACCGTCCCCAATAACGCCTTTGCCACAAGCACACGCTGGCCCGACGCCAGTCAATAGCGTGTCGCCGACACATCTCAGCGGGATCGTGGCGCCTGCTATCAGCGCGTCAGCCATTCCTGGCGCAAGTCTGTCGGGCAGGATCAATGGCGTGATCAGTCTGACAGATATACTGAATTTGTTTGCGCGGGCGAGTGGACTGCATCCGCACAATCCGGACGAGGCCCGAAGGGCACGCAGGAGGAGTAGTTCTAGTAGCATGAGGAGGAGTATGGACTCGAGTCGGAGTGAGAGTGTGAGTGGGATCGCGGGACGGAGGGGAAGTGTGAGTAAGAGGGAGGAGGGACTGGGTGGAGCGGGTACGGGCGTGAGGGGGAGGGGAAACGCATGAAAGCATGAAGATGAGGAAGATAGGGATGGCTCTTGACGTTCGGCGTTATGGAGCGAATGCGCTTTTGGAACAGAGCTTTGGCGTTTGGGGAGTAGGCAATTTGTTTTCTTGAATGCATATCAAATACAATCAGAAGTCGGCACCCGTCTGGCTGGACGTCCTTGTCTCTTTTCAGTACCATGTCTGCTCCAACCACACAGCAACACTACAACTCGCACATCCATTACTCAGCATCAATACACTACACTACAACACACCCATCTCACCTAATCACTCACTGCCCCGGCCTCCCATCAACATCATCAAACTCAGACTCACACCAAGAAAATGGCCCTCCTTCTCCTCCCTCGTGCTCCGTACCTTCCTGCGTCTCACCCTCGTCGTCCGCAACTTCGCCACTATCATCTCTCAATTCAGCCAGCTTTTTGCATCGCGGGCATTTCTCCAGTGTAGCGTTGTGAGTCATGTTGATGATGGGGTGATGCCCGCAGGCGAAGTAAATGGGCATTAGGAGGATTTGTGGGCGTGCTGTAGTGGATTTGGTGGACTGGTTTCTTTCGTTCCGTGTGGTTGGTTCGTTCAGTGGTGTTTGGGTGTTAGTACGATACTTCGCAGAGGTATGAAGAAGGATAAATTCAGGGGTTTGTCGGCGAACCTGAAGATTCGTGAGGTGTTGATAGTGTGATGACTTGGTAAATCGAGGGACAGGCGGCGTGATGGAGTTGCGCGTGGCGTGACACTGTGGTTATTTTTGGTGGGCGTGATGGGCGTGATATACTGGGGAAGCGATGTAGCGCGTTCAAGTGTGACAGGCTCAAGTGAAGGGATACAAATGGCAGCTATTCATGTCTTGAATGAGGAGGTAAGACAACGCTTAGTTATGCAAGGCCAAGCCATGTCGAACAGGCATTGAATGTGGCATTGAATGTCCATGAGACTAGAAGAAAGGCAAAATGTACGGGTTGAAGAAACGGCAAAGTGGAAATCTCAATAGTGTATATCAGTTTGGCAAACGCAGAGAAAAGACAAGAATACTGTGCCGTACCCGAGGACAGGATCTGAACCTAGGAGAAGGGACAAGCGTTGAAGACAGACTACCGATTTCGACGGAGAAGAATTCGAAGCGCTTCAAGGCACGAAGTTCGGCAGACTGGTTGTCGGATGCGAGATGAGATATTGAGGGAAGTTGCATTAATCGTGCAGTGGTAAGAGAGACTAGTTCGGATGTTGTACGGTAGGCATTTTCTGGTCATTGGGAGATGTATTGCTGATACGTTCGCGGCTATCTGAATAATACTTCAGTCGTCTCAGTGTGTGATGCTTCATACACAGTAGTCAATAATGTGCGGTGAGGGAGGGTGTACTGTGTGAGAAGTTGAGAACGATTCGCGCCTTCCCCTTTTCCGCTGAATGCTTGGCATTCTTTTCTCTGAGGTACTACAAATGATTCCTACCAGACCTACTCTATCTCCATTCGCGCACGCAAATCAATACATTTCAGCCTTGTCCTTCGACATGTTGTTGCACTTGTCAGTAGTAGACGCGAAAGCATTCTAGCGACGCATTCGCGTCTTTCGCATGTCCGTACCTTTCCCCGCAGGCTGACGCATCCCACGCAACGCGATGCCCGTTCATCTGTATCCCGCACATCTCTTCCCGACGCTACTTCATATCTTGCATCTGATCAAAACCATAGCTGGCCGTAAGCTTCCTCTGGACTCGAAATGAGCGTCTTCCGAAAATGAGTGACAGATTGCTGCCACCAGGAAAGGCTTTGCGAAGCATCTTCCTTTCAGATAGCCTGTTGATTCGACTATCTCGCCCACGGGCCCTGTACTTTCCCGCATATGCGCCTCATCTGGTTGTATTGGTCCGAACAATCGGGATGGTCCACGACTGAGGTACATGGATTCGATCAATGATGAGCCTGCGGGTAAAGTCACAACTTTCGCCCGCCATCTGACCGTAACACCATGTTCAAATGAGCTTCTTGTCTGCACAGCATTCGGGGCATTGCTCGGTGCATCCATACATTCAAAAGTAGAGCTTCCTGAGCTGGAATTCGGTGTCCACAACTGCCGAAAACCCAGCGTCAAGCGGCCCGTCCGCCAAGAGAAGGCGTTGAGGTGTGACATCGAGGAGCAAGTCTCCGCCTCGCCACCCATGCAAACTCCACGAGTCAACCCATGTGAGCCAAGGACGGGCCCCGCAATCTGCCCAGCCAAAGAGAGTACAGTCAAATCCTGATGGCGTTGGCTAACTGTCTCCTGTGGTCTCGGTAAAACTCCCGCAACAAGCCCAACCAATGTACCAACTCTAACGAGCATAGGGCATGGTGGAGCGCGCTCTTAACATGATCAATGGTCCGAATCAACCCTTCCGTGACTTCCATGCAACTGCCGGCCTTCTCATCCAGGCCTGAGACTACGCCTCAATTACACTTGGTCGTGCTCTCCAGAGGCATCTCGTAACGGCTGACCTCCATCTTATATGGGCTGTGCTCTCCCCGGATTATTCTCCCCCAGGTTTCGGAAAGGAACGTGTGGGGCCACAGCTCAGCACGAAAGAGATTTCACGCTTCTGACTCTGCCCACGTACGCGTCGCAAATCGTCCAGCATGAAGGACGACATCAACTACGAGAGAGATCCTGCGACGATGGAGAAGGGCGAGGAAGTCCTTTGTATGTTGGTCGCGATGAATCTTAGCTGATAGCTAATGACCCATGCAGTCGAGCAGGCGAATAGCAGTGACCGATCTACCGAAGAGTTCACCTGGACAGAGGCGGAAGAAACAGCTGTTCGTCGCAAGCTGGATCGCGTCATTGTGCCACTCACGACGTTTCTATATCTTCTATGCTTCCTAGACAGGTATGTGGTTTGGTGTAGACAACGATTCCAGCACTGACCCCACCTCAGAGCTAATATTGGAAATGCCCGTATCCAGGGTATGCAAAGGGACCTCAGTCTCTACGGCAAGCGCTTCAACTGGGTTACCTCAATATTCTACATCGTCTACATGTTTGTGGAAGTGCCCAGCAACATCATCCTGAAGATCATGGGACCGAAGTATTATCTGCCACTGTTGGTCGTCGGCTTCGGCTTCGTGTCGCTCTGCTGCGCTTTTGTTACAAGCTTCCAAGGCTTACTCGCGGGTCGCGCAATGCTCGGTGTGTTCGAGGGAGGTGTCATGCCGTAAGTACGAAGTCCGCAACTGGGTGACCATTATTGACATGATGTGACTAGCGGGCTGGCATTTTTCATCACCTGTTTTTACAAGCGCAATGAGCTCCTCTTCCGTATCGGCATTTACGTTTCTGCTGCTTCCATGGCAGGAGCTTTCGGTGGTCTGCTAGCTACAGGGTAGGGAATAATTGCATATCGAGGACTCCTGTTCCCAGCTGACCTCATTTTAGGCTATCCCGCATTCCTCCATGGGGGATTGAATCGATGCGCATCCACACGTGGCGTAACATTTTTTTCTTCGAAGGACTATTTACAGTTCTCGTCGGCCTCGGAGCGCCATTTTTGATGCCAAGGAACCCTTCAGAATGCTGGTTTCTGAACGAGCGGGAGCGCATGATTGCCACACGCCGGTTGGTGTCAAAGAGTGGAGCCGATGAGAACGAGAAAATCGAGGCTCATCACGTCAAGAGAGCCGTGCTGAATATCAACAACTACTTCTGTGCCTTCGGGTTCTTCTTCATCAACATCACGGTCCAAGGTATCTCCCTGTTTATGCCAACGCTCCTATCGAATCTCGGATGGCGAAACACGAAGGCTCAGCTATATTCTGTCCCGCCTTACGTTTGCGCCTGTCTTATCGCGATCGCTGTCGCCTACGTATCCGACAAGACCAATCGTCGCGGTCTTTACCTCGCCATATTCACACTCCCCGCGATTGCTGGCTTTGCGATCAATCGCTGGGCGACCGACGCCAATACGAAGTATGCTGGCATCTTCTTGATCACAATCGGTGCATTTCCAGGTGGGCCTGGATTCCTTGCTTGGGCAGCGAACAATTCCGCTGGACCAGCTGTTCGATCCGTATCAACGGCGTACGTTGTCACACTGGGTACAGCTGGTGGCATTGTTGCCACATGGTGAGTCTCAATCAGATGAGTGATTGACAAGCACCCGCTAACATCCGTACAGGACATACATCTCGGACGATGCATTGGCGGGATATCCTACCGGCCACACAATCAATTTTTGCGGCCAAATCTGTGTCCTGGTCCTAGCTTGCTTAGGCATTGTATACTGCAAATGGGAGAACAGGCAGCGCAATCTCGGCAAGCGCGACGAACGCCTCAATGGCATCAGCACCGAACAGATCCGCGATCTCGGCTACAGGCACCCTGAATTCCGCTACATGCATTAGGCGTACGAATTACATGCGATCTCAACGATTTGCTTATCCTATTTTTACACACGAACATGACCAGCGTCATGCGGGAATTCAACTTTTCCGTCACAGTCGTACATTATCTACCACACTTCGAGTGGTTCCATGACAGTCATTGTGACCTTGATCAACCCACAGCGACATTGCCGTGATGTTACCGCTCTACTATTGGCTCAAGATGGAGGGCTGGTCAAAGGCGGAGGTTCAAGTCCCCTAAATGACTCGTCACTCCTTCATGTTCGGCTCGCATCCCCACTGGTCACCTCTCGAGATTCACACCATCGCAATATATCGCATGCAACCTCCACAAACCAGATGCCCAAGACTAATTAATACCCCAGATACCAAGGCTTCACTGTATAGCATCCACGACACATGATCAACTCTACGTATAAAAGGACCGTGGTTGAGGCCATGAAGACTAACGTTCTTATTCCATTTTCTGAAACAGTGTGCAGTGCTCAAGATGCATCTCCTTTTCACGCTACTACTGGCCGCTTCAGCGACTCAAGCACACTGTAAGCCATCCAGTCCCATGTGTACACCATCTTTCTCGTACTCACATAAACAGACACTTTCCCCCGCTTGGTAGTCAACGGCAAAGCCGAAGAGAAAGACTGGTCCGCGACACGCCAGACCAAGAACGCCAACAGCAAGCAGGGCATTGAGAACCCAACCTCCAGCGACATACGCTGCTACTCTTCCAGCAATGCGGCCAACGTCATCACGGTCCCAGCGGGTGCGACGATCCATTACATCTCGACCCAACAAGTCAATCACCCCGGTCCTACGCAGTACTATCTCGCGAAAGTGCCCTCGGGTGCGGACGTGAAGACATGGGACGGCAGCGGCGCAGTCTGGTTCAAGATCAGCACTACAAAGCCGTCTGTTGATTCGAACAAGCAGATGACGTGGCCTGGTCAAAGTACGTCTTCTTGTTACGACCCTGCTCCTCAGGACTAACATCAGTGATAGATGAGTATAAGACGCCCAACGCCACTGTCCCTGCTGCCACGCCAGCGGGAGACTATCTCCTTCGAGTCGAGCACATCGCTTTGCACATGGCTATGCAGGCGAACAAAGCGCAGTTTTATCTCGCTTGTACGCAGGTCCAGGTCACGAGTAGTGGGAACGGCACGCCGGGTCCGCTTGTAGCGTTTCCGGGAGCGTACCAGAGCAGTGATCCGGGTATCTTGGTGAACTTGGGTAACTACTTGACGAATCCTTCGGGCTATCAGCCTCCTGGGCCGGCGGTATGGAGTGGTTAGATAGTGCCGGATACATACTGGGAGAGTCGAGAGAGGACGGCGATTTCTACGTGTGAAAGAAGTGAGGAGTCACAGCTTGAGACACTTGAGATGAGAATGGTAGTACTGCAAGCTAACGAGCATCGAACTTCTTCTTTCAATGGTTCAACGTGATCGTGCATCGTGTTGGTTTGAGTTGCTACATTACAGATACGGCGAACGCTTATCGACACCACCTGTAGTGTTCACAATCATGGTCTCAACAGCCATCTTCCACATTTCAATGTAACCAGCACAACCTCATCTAATGGCCCAAATTCAACCAAGCATACACTAGTAAAACATCACCTCGTCTTTCAGCGTACGCTTTCTCGCCATACTCACTAAGACATCCAAGACAAACTCGTTGCTGTACTGGGCGACAAAATCAGCCCCAAACCATTCGGCACGGGCGAACTTGGTGTAACATGCTGTAAGGAATCTTCTCCTGTCATGACCATGCTTGGTGTTGTTGTATATGAGGTTGATGGCGGAGAGTGAGGGGTAGTAGTACTGCTTGTCAAGGCGTTTTCATTTGGTATATGTCCTGATTGCGCCGATGACAAGCTCCTTAGAGACAGGGTCGATAACCTTGTCGCAGAAGATGTACAGCTTAAACAGTATGGTGTACTCGATGCTGGCGGCGCGGGCGACTGCGGTGGAGTAACGGCGGATCCTTTCCTTTGTGGCGGTTTTGGTGGGTGGCGGTGATGAGATGGCTACTACGGTCGCAAGTGGCTCGTTGTTAAGCAAGCAGACGTATAGTCGGATGATTTCGGAGTCGTCGGTGGTAAAGTCGACGATGCCTGTTTCGTTGTTTGGCCATGGGCTGTGGAATGTCGTGGCGATGTATTCGGAGCGCTTGCATGCCAGGACTTTGCTGAGCGTGAGGAATGATGGCTCTAGGTCCCCAGCGATGCGAAGTCGGACCTTGGCTTCTTGAGGATTTCGCTGATGTTAATATTGCGACCTCAATCAAAGAAACATATTTTACTTTATGGTTGACGATTTGGCGACTCGGAAGTCGATCCTCGTCAGCTTTGCACTTCGGTCACCGCGGACACTGCCTATGGTATATTGTGAAGAAGTGCGAGCTGCGGGTTTGTTAAGTGACCACTGAATTCGTGGGAAAAGCACGATGTCGGAAAGGAACAACTTTGTGCCGCAAGTATCGTGAAAGCATTCACTCATCTGGGCAGCTATATCTGTCACGTAGTTCAACACAAAACAACAAGCACTACTCTCATGACAACAGAGAATGAAACTAACCATGTCATAAGTAACATACATTATGAATCAAAATGTACTTGTGCACTGTGTGCTACCATGTCTTCACTCAATCCTGAATCAGATCAACCGTCCCCGTGATGTAGAACCGAGCCAAAAAATTGTGCACACCAGCCTCTAGACTCCCATAGAAGACGATTTCGGTTCCATCCGGATTGTCAACCTTATGTAACATGATCCCCTGTTCGTCCTGATATTTCTAGGACAGGACTGTTAACTCCCGCTTGGCTATCAGTTCCGATCCACAGCTACAACACATGTGAGCCAGATTGCTCATCATCGTAGCCGTGGTCACAAATCCGTCAATCATAGTGAAGCTGTTCTGAACGAGATGCTGTAGGGGCAGCACCTGGCAGATCTGCCACACTTTACCAGCCTCAGTAGGTCTATCACCCCTGCTTATCGGTGGATCTCCAGCTCCATCATATTCGTCGAAACCATATTCCCTGAGTATCGGAGGTTTGGCTGCGTCAACGAATGACACACACTGCAGTCGTTCTGCTCATCGTCAGTCGCGTTCTGATTGATGGTTGAGGTGGTGAGGGCGTATGGGTCCAGAGGGGCGCCAGGAATTGGAGGAGGACCATTTGTGTTCGGTAGTACAGGAGCAGGGTTCGGTGGTGCACCAGGAGCATTTGGGGGGGGATTGTTTGCCATTCTGATATGAAATACAAGAACCCGATGGATGTCCAGGCTGGGTCATTGTAGTCTTATCGTTATAAAGCTGTTGTTGTTTCACAAACAAGCTTGATCTAATGACGACTCATGAATGCCTTCTGGCAAATAACAAGCAGCAGGTGAGAAGGTCACGCATATACTTGCTCTACATGAGAACAGGAAACTTGGGATGGTTCTGGCTGTTACAGCTCTTGTCGAGGAACCGGCTTCTTACTGTAAGTAATGACTGGACGAGAGTGAGGATACGCACTGTCTAGACCCATGATGGTTTTGGCGCCTGAGGTAGCGAGAGATAGATGCTACAATACACTCATCTCTATCAAATTTCACCGTGAACAGAGCTCGTAGCTTGAAGTAAAGATATGGTAATAATGAACGGACGTACCGAGGTCGCGTCACAATCCACTTACCCGCGACGCGGCCAACAAGACTGTTTAAGGTGATCGTGAAGAAGACACGACCGTGAAGTGAATGTGCTTTCAACGCGAAAGGGAATTGAGACACTCTCGACTCCCCTGTGTGGCTCTGACTAACACGCGATTAGTGCGATGCAGAATCGAGGAGTAGTAGTATTGACTTACCAGATTCCTTTCAGCCATAGCATGCGAATGACCTCAATGCTCATAGAACGTCCCGATTGACTGCAAAGTACGTGCTTCCACACATGCAAAGAGCACCCGACGCTCAGCCGTCACGCATGAGAACTACATGGCCATTGGCACTTCACACCGAGCCACACACAAAAGCATAAACATACAAGCATCAAAGAAGGGAATAAGCAATGTTGCTAATCCAATGCAATAGCACTATCATATACACACACCCAAACATGCCACAAATCCACTTTGCACTCACTCATCCAAATACCCAATCTTGCAAAACTGATTCAAACTCCTCACATCCAACTGCGCCGTAAGCAAGGCCCCAAGCAACGTTTCTTTACGCGGCAAGATATCTGCTTTGACTTTCCACGTGCTGCCGTTGAAATCCAGAATGTCCATTTCGTCATCCTCGTCCTCGTTCTCGTCCTCGTCCTCGTCCTCGTCATGCGCAGCGTGGCCATTAACCTGCTTGACAAGCGGCTCACCGCCCTTGGATTTATCGCCGAGTTTCTTGAGCGTAGACAGCGCACGGTGCACAATGAGTTGGAAGCCTTCTCGGTCGTGGTCCATGGGTCTTTGGCCGCGCACATTTGGTATGGGTGCGGGATGTGGCATCGCAGCGTCGGTGGCGCTAAGGCTCATGGCGAATTTGAGCAGGCTGTGGGCCCACCCGTCTTCGGATTCGAGCCAGGAGCGGCAAAGGCCAGATTCTGCGCCGGGCGCGAGGCTGGCAAGGATGTCCGCGGCGAGCATGCCTTGCATGAGGTACGCTTTTCGGGACTCGGCGATGCGGGCTTCGAACATGCGGATCTCCTTGGTCTGCCCTTTGGTTTGGTACATTCGATGCTCGATGTAGTTTCTGTCTGGTGCGACCGAGATGGCCAGCGCGAAAGCCCGTGTGAGAAGGTCGTAGGAAGGGGTTGAGGTTGCTTCGGTGATGAAGATCTGCTTGTAGTATGTCCGGTTGGGATCGTCACGGGCGAGGAGTTTGGCTAGACTGTCGACGGCGGACGGGAGGTAGCGATGTATTTGTGGGTTGTAGGAAGTGAATTTGACCGGTTCGCTGGGGCGAGGACAAGGCGCGAAAGCGCAAAGGAAGTGAAGGACGGCGTAGGCGTCCTCGCGGGAAGGTAGAATAATCTTTGCGCCAGTATTCGAGAAGAAGGTTATTACATCTTTCATGAAGTCGAAAGTGTTGACATGTGACCGGAGAAGAAGCACTCGAGTGCCCACCAGCCGTATAAAGTTGGAGATGAATTTTAGTACAGGAAAGCTGACCAGTGACACGTGGTTGACTTCAAGGAAGGAGAGGTTACGGAAAATGGTGGTGATGGCTAGTAGTCGATCGGCGCATCGATCGAGGGTGTAGGCTTTGGTGCCGGCTTCTGGAAGGTCCTGCAATGTTGCGGCCTCTGCGCGACAATGATGCAGAACGTCTTCGTAGGGAGTCAGATCTATTATGTCTGTGACTTCAGGGTTGTCGATGCCAAGAATGTCGAGCTGCTCTTCGGCGAAATCGACAAGTACGTCTGTCAAGTCTTCGCACTGGCCCAGGTCAAACTGAATGGTGTTGTCGTACGTTATCCGAGTGAGTGTATCCAGCGCCAGTCTGCTTTCCGCATGGAGCCCTGATCGAAGACTCATGGTAAGTGCTCGGATGTCGATTGCACCCATTTCTTGCAACAGCGGAACATTGGGCTTGTAAGTGACGATGGTCTCTATCATGTTCTTGAAGTTGTCGGCCTCAAATTCGAGCCCACCCCACGTTCTTAATTTCCGGTATGCTGGCTGATAGACGCGCGTACCGTCCTCACTCTCGATTACGGGCGTCTGCTTCGGCTCTTCTATTTTGACCACAGCAGTTTCAGCCGGAGCTGCAGGTTCGCCGGGTTTTGAGGGTGACGATTCGTGCTGGCTGGCTTCTGGGCCTTGTGTGGGCGTTCCCTCCAACTGCCGGCTCATGCTTTTCCGTGCGCTCCCATCCGGCTGTGGTGTGCTGTGTCCGTTTAAGCTCGAAAGAGTGGCAGGGGCTTGTAGTGGCGTCGAATGCTGTGGTTGTGTTGAGGGGTCGAATTGCTGTGGCTGGGGTGTTTGGTGCATTGGTGTCATCGACTGCCTCTGTTGCTGCTGCTGCTTCATGGCCTCTTGCGATCTCTGCAGCTGGTGCAGGTACTCTTGCTGCGAATTGACGTTGTTCTGGCCCCCGGGCATTCCAGGCCGCGTTGGCGATATCTGCTGGCCCATAGCCCCCATCTGCCCTTGTTGTCCAGCCATTCCCTTCATCTGTTGTTGCCGTTGGTAGAAGGTTTGTTCGTATATGCTCAGATTCGCTTCGTAGATCTGCTGGAGCTCCTGAGGGGCAGACGGAAACTGCTGTGGGTGTATCTGCATCATCTGGGCGACACGTGGCCATGCCTGCGACTGCGTGACTGATCGCGCCCCTTTGAATCGCATGACTATCGAATATAGTGCCTGGAGGTTGACCGGACGGCCGGCGATTGTTGGCTGCGCATTGAAGGGTCTGCGATGTTGTGTCATGAGCGCAGCAACATTCTTGATGAACTGCTGGAATTGGTATTGTTGGCTCTGCTGGTTCTGCTGCTGCCCTTGCCCAGGCATCATACCGGGCTGCATGCCGGGTTGCATGCTGGGCTGTAAACTGGCGGGCATCATCCCCGGGGGTATTTGACCGGGCATTTGGCCAGGCACCTGTCCGGGCATTTGGCCCTGCATTTGGCCGCCGGCGTGCCGTTGTTGCGCGGCCATGTTGCTCGCGGCGAGGTTGCCCATCTGCTGCTGTGTCGCCTGTTGCTGTTGCTGTAGGCGCATTGCATACTGTCTCTGGGCCTCTTGCTGGCGACTCTGCAGATTTTGCGACAGCTGTACCTGCTGCACGGGGAACTGGCCGCTGGGATTGGGATTGAAGCCCTGGCTCATGGGCGAATTCTGGAAGGCCATGGGCGACATCTGCGGCGCGTGGGGGTTTTGCGCGGGAGACGCGGTCTGCATGCGCTGGGCACCCAATTGGGCGGGCGCAAAGCTCTGGTTCTGCATGGTCGGCGAGGGCGTGTTCTGGAACGGCTGCTGCTGCTGGAAGCCGAAGCCGGGCTGTTGCGACGGGGTCTGGGAGCGCGAGAGGGTGAGGGCGGCGCCGGTCGAGTCGCGTTTTTGGGGTATCGACGACATCGGGTAGGATCGCGTGCCGTTCATCTGGGGGTTCGCGATGGCGCTGGGGTCGATGAAGCTCGAGGGGTCGTACAT
>Ga0265780_10000148_pt1 | contig 113319 bp, 108 predicted proteins | sample P1T30metagenome_FD_192432 | JGI IMG/M metagenome (GOLD analysis project Ga0265780, IMG submission 192432) | Plant litter microbial communities from East Loma Ridge, Irvine, California - P1 T30 | ecosystem: Environmental > Terrestrial > Plant litter > Unclassified | place: USA: California...
AAATAGCAATGAGACACGGAAAAAAATTCAATCACTTAAGCAGACAGACTGGACATAGAAAAGCTATGTTGGCTAATATGGCTTGTTCTCTTATTGAGCACAAACGTATTAACACTACTGTTGCTAAAGCTAAAGCGCTTAAACAATTCGTTGAGCCTTTAATTACAAAATCAAAAGACGACACGACTCACAACCGTCGTATTGTTTTTGCTTACTTACGTAGCAAATATGCTGTAACTGACTTGTTCAGAGATGTAGCTGCTAAAGTTGGTGACCGTCCAGGTGGATACACTCGTATCATTAAAGTTGGAAATCGTTTAGGAGATAATGCTGATATGGCAATGATCGAACTTGTTGATTTCAATGAACTTTACAACGGAGGTAAAAAAGAAGTTAAAAAAGCAAAAAGCCGTCGTGGTGGAAAAGCTAAAAAGGATGCTCCTGCTGCAGAAGCTCCTGCTGCTGAAACAGAAACGACTACAGAAGCTTCTGAATAATTATGAGAGTAATCATTCTATAATAATCAAGGATAAACTAATTTTTAGTTTATCCTTTTTTTTTGATTTTTTTTGGAAACATTCAAAAATGTAACTTATTTAAATTAATGGGTTTTATTTTTACGAGTGAAAGTTTTAAAAAATCTTGGAAGCACTCTTTTAAAGAAGTAAATTTGCAAAATATCTAATTATAACAGAAACCGTATTTTGGTTTTATAACCTGATAAAAAAACAATACAAATTCAAGAATGAAATACACAACACGACAAAGCGCCATTTTATTACTTAGTGACGGAACAATTTTTCATGGAAAATCTATCGGAATTAGCGGTAAGACTTTTGGTGAGGTTTGTTTTAATACTGGAATGACGGGATATCAGGAAATTTTTACTGATCCTTCTTATTTTGGACAAATTATGGTTACTACAAATCCTCATATTGGTAACTATGGTGTTAATGATTTAGAAGTAGAATCTGAAAGCGTAAAAATAGCTGGTTTAGTTTGTAAAAATTTTAGTTTTAATTATTCAAGAGAAGGTGCTTCAGGAAGTTTAGAAGAGTATTTTACTAAACAAAATCTTATTTGTATCTCGGATGTCGATACAAGAGCACTTGTTAGTTATATCCGCGATAATGGTGCAATGAATGCCGTTATTTGTACAGATGGAACTTCTGTTGAAGATTTGAAGAAAGAATTGGCTAACGTTCCTAATATGGAAGGTTTAGAGCTTGCTTCAAAAGTTTCGACTAAAGAGCCCTACTTTATTGGAGAGGAAAACGCTACTTACAAGATTTCAGCTCTTGATCTTGGTATTAAAAAGAATATTTTAAGAAATCTCGCAAAGAGAGATTGTTATATAAAGGTTTTTCCATACGATTCGTCTTATGAAGATCTGTCAGCGTTTAATCCTGACGGTTACTTCCTGTCGAATGGACCTGGAGATCCAGATCCTTTGTACAGTGCGATAGAAGTGGCGAAAAATATTATAGCAGATGATAAACCGTTATTTGGGATCTGTTTAGGGCACCAGATTATTGCTCTGGCAAACGGAGTTCAGACTTACAAAATGTTTGGAGGCCACAGAGGAATTAATCATCCTGTAAAGAACCTTATAACTGGTAAAGGAGAAATTACTTCTCAAAATCACGGTTTTGCTGTAAAGAGAGAAGCTTTAAATGGTCATCCGGAATTAGAGCTTACACATATTCATTTAAATGATGATACCGTTGCAGGAATGAGAATGAAAAATAAAAACTGTTTTTCAGTACAATACCATCCGGAAGCTAGTCCCGGACCACATGATTCTTCTTATTTGTTTGATCAGTTTGTTGAGAATATTAAACTAGCTCAGTCTAAAACGATGTAGTTAATAAATAAAAGTGTTTAATAGCAGAAATGCGTTTATAGTATTGAATATTTTTATAATTTCGAAAAAAAAATATAATTTATTAATAAAAAAACAAAAATAATGAGTATTATAATTAAAGTTCACGCAAGACAAATTCTTGATTCCAGAGGGAATCCTACTATTGAAGTTGATGTAGTAACGGAAAATGGAGTTTTAGGTAGAGCTGCTGTTCCTTCGGGAGCATCAACTGGAGAGCACGAAGCTGTTGAATTACGTGATGGAGGTAAGGCTTACCTTGGTAAAGGTGTTTTGAATGCAGTGAACAATGTAAATACTGTTATTGCTGAAGAATTAGTTGGTACTTCTGTTTTCGAGCAAAATACAATTGACCAATTAATGATTGATTTAGATGGTACTCCAAATAAATCAAAATTAGGAGCTAATGCTATTTTAGGAGTTTCTTTGGCTGCTGCAAAAGCTGCTGCTAATGAACTTGGATTGCCATTATACAGATACGTAGGTGGTGTTTCTGCTAATACGTTGCCGGTTCCGATGATGAATATCATCAACGGTGGTTCTCACTCTGATGCGCCGATCGCATTTCAGGAATTTATGATTTTCCCTGTAAAAGCAACATCTTTTACGCATTCTATGCAAATGGGAACTGAAATTTTCCACAGTTTGAAAAAAGTTTTACATGACAGAGGTTTAAGTACTGCTGTAGGTGATGAAGGAGGTTTTGCTCCAAATTTAGCTGGTGGAACTGAAGATGCTTTGGATACAATTAAATTGGCTGTTGAGAAAGCAGGTTATTCTTTCGGAGACGAAATTATGATTGCTCTTGACTGTGCTGCTTCTGAATTCTATGTTGATGGGAAATACGATTATACTAAATTTGAAGGTGAAACTGGAAAAATCAGAACTTCTGAGGAGCAGGCAGATTATTTAGCTGAACTTGCTGCTAAATATCCAATTATTTCTATCGAAGATGGTATGTACGAAGATGACTGGAATGGATGGAAATACTTAACTGAAAAAATTGGACACAAGGTACAATTAGTTGGTGATGATTTATTTGTGACTAATGTAGAGCGTTTGTCTACAGGGATTCAAAAAGGAATTGCAAATTCAATCCTGGTAAAAGTAAACCAAATTGGAACTTTAACTGAAACTATTGCTGCTGTAAATATGGCTAAAAATGCTGGATATACATCTGTAATGTCTCACCGCTCAGGAGAAACTGAAGATAATACAATTGCAGATTTAGCTGTAGCTTTAAACTGTGGTCAGATTAAAACAGGATCTGCTTCACGTTCTGATCGTATGGCAAAATACAATCAATTATTAAGAATCGAAGAAGAGCTTGGAAGCACAGCTTACTTCCCTGGTTTAAATGCTTTTAAGATCAAATAATTCTTATTATTATATATTAAAAAAAGCCATCTGTATCTGCAGATGGTTTTTTTTTGGAGTTTTAACAAATTCATAGCAGTATTCTTTTTTTAATTAGTCTTAAATTCATTAGATTTGGTAAATTATTATTTAAAGAATTATTTCCCATATATTATGTCAAAAATAGCTACATTAGAAATAGATGGTCAAAAAATCGAACTTCCCGTTATTACTGGAAGCGAAAATGAATCAGCTATCGATATCAACAAATTACGTGATTTAACCGGTGTAATTACAATTGACCCAGGTTATAAAAACTCTGGATCTTGTAAAAGTGAAATTACCTTTCTGGATGGAGAATTAGGTATATTGCGTTACAGAGGGTATTCAATTGAAGATCTGGCAGAAAAATCTAATTTTTTGGAAGTTTCCTATCTTTTAATTTTTGGAGAATTGCCTACAAAAGCAGAGTTGGAGCAATTTGAAAATGGTATTAAAAAACATTCTTTGGTAAACGAAGAAATGAAAAATATCATTGATGGCTTTCCAAAAACAGCACATCCAATGGGAGTTTTATCTGCCTTGACCAGTGCTTTAACTGCATTTAATCCAAAAGCGGTTAATGTTGATAACGAAAAAGAAATGTATGAAGCTATTTGTAAAACAATGGCTAAATTCCTGGTAATTGCAACGTGGACTTACAGAAAATCTATGGGATATCCGTTGAATTATTATGACAATACAAAAGGATATGTGGAAAGTTTTATGCAATTAATGTTTAAATTGCCTACAGGTCCTTATGCTGCAAATCCGGTAATTGTAAATGCTTTAGATAAATTATTTATTCTTCACGCTGATCACGAACAAAACTGTTCTACTTCTACAGTTAGAATGGTAGGTTCCTCTCATGCAGGTTTATTTGCTTCTGTTTCTGCGGGAGTGTCTGCTCTTTGGGGACCTCTGCACGGAGGTGCAAACCAGGCTGTTCTTGAAATGCTGGAAGAAATCAATAAAGACGGTGGAGATACAGATAAATTTTTAGCGAAAGCAAAAGACAAAAATGATCCTTTCCGTTTAATGGGATTCGGACACAGAGTGTACAAAAACTTTGATCCGAGAGCGAAAATTATCAAAAAAGCAGCAAAAGAAGTTCTGGAGACTTTAGGAGTTGAAGATCCAATTTTAGAAATAGCGAAAAAATTGGAGTCTGCAGCCTTAGAAGATGATTACTTCAAATCTAGAAATTTATATCCTAATGTAGATTTCTATTCTGGAATTATATACAGAGCTTTAGGTATTCCAACTGATATGTTTACGGTAATGTTTGCTATTGGAAGGCTACCGGGCTGGATCGCGCAATGGAAAGAAATGCGTGAAAATAAAGAGCCAATTGGCAGACCAAGACAAATTTACACAGGACATCCTCTTAGAGAATTTGAGCCTCAGAAATAAAAAAAATGAAAGCTTCACTTAACTGTGAAGCTTTTTTTATATTTGCTCAAAATATAATAAGGTTATGTTGCAATTAAATGTAAAGAACGAAACATCCAGGCTTCGTGCAGTTGTTTTAGGTTCTGCTGTTCATAATGGGCCGACTCCAACGCTGGAAGAAGCTTATGATCCTAAATCATTGGAACATATTAAAGCGGGAACCTATCCTTTAGAAAAAGATATGGTTGTCGAGATGGACGCTTTTAATGCTGTTTTCAAGAAGTATGATGTAACGGTATATCGACCGGAAATGATTGAAAACTACAATCAGATTTTTGCCAGAGATATTGGTTTTGTTATTGATGATACTTTTGTAAAGTCAAATATACTTCCGGATAGAGAAAGAGAATTAGATGCCATTCAATATGTACTAGATCAAATAGATCCTTTAAAAGTGGTTCGTCCTCCTGAGGAAGTTCATATTGAAGGAGGAGATGTTATGCTTTGGAATGACCACGTTTTTGTGGGAACTTATAAAGGAAGTGACTATAAAGATTACATTACCGCACGCACAAATATGCAGGGTGTAAATTTCATCAAAGAGTTATTTCCAAATAAAATTGTTAAGGAATTCGATTTGGTAAAATCAAAACTGGAAGCCAGAGACAATGCCCTGCATCTTGACTGTTGTTTTCAACCTGTTGGAAAAAATAAGGGAATCATTTATAAAAGAGGATTCCGTGAGGAGGCAGATTATTTGTATTTGGTGAATCTTTTTGGAAAAGAAAATTTATTTCACATCGAAAGAAATGAAATGTATAATATGTTCTCCAATGTATTTTCTATTGATGAAAATGTAGTGGTTTCTGAAAAAAACTTTACGAGGTTAAACAATTGGCTTCGTGCTAATGGTTTTGTAGTAGAAGAAATTCCATACGCGGAAATTGCCAAACAGGAAGGTTTGTTGAGATGTTCAACTTTACCATTAATTAGAGATTAAGAGTTTGTTTCAAATTTAATGTTTCATGTTTCCAACAAACCTGAAACTTAAAACCTGAAACAAAAAAATATAAAAATCATGAGACAAACAACAAACGCTATAGTGATGATTCGTCCTGTCGCCTTCAGAATGAATGAGCAGACTGCTGTAAATAATTATTATCAAAAAGTACTGGATGGACTTTTACCAAGTACTGTTAATGCTAAAGCGCAACAGGAATTTGATGCTTTTGTTGAGAAATTAAGAGCAGTTGGTATAGATGTTACTGTTATTGAAGATACATTAGATACGGATACTCCCGATAGTATTTTTCCGAACAACTGGGTTTCTTTTCATGAAAATGGCGATGTAGCACTTTATCCCATGTTTGCAGAAAACAGGCGTCAGGAACGCCGTGAGGATATTTTGGATACTTTGGAGGAAAAAGGGTTCGAGATTACAGAAATCATGGATTATACCTCTGCAGAAGAAGATGGTATTTTCTTAGAAGGAACAGGAAGTTTGTTATTAGACAGAGCAAACGGAAAGGCATATTGCGCATTATCTCCAAGAGCAGATGAAGAACTGTTTATCGAATTTTGTGAAGATTTTGATTATGCCCCGGTTATCTTTGAAGCTTTTCAGACTGTAGACGGTGGGCGTAAACTGATATATCATACTAATGTAATGATGTGCTTAGGAGAAACCTTTGCAGTAATTTGCGCAGATTGTATTGATGATAAAAAAGAACGTAAAATGGTTCTGGATAATTTGAAGGCAGATAACAAGGAAATAATCTTAATTACTGAAGCACAGGTAAATAATTTCGCCGGAAATATGTTAGAACTTAGAGGTTCAAATGATAAACGTTACATTGTAATGAGTGCATCGGCTCATCAGAGTTTAACTCCAAAACAAATAGCACAATTAGAAAATCACGCTGAAATTTTAAGTTCAAGTTTAGACACTATTGAAGCATGCGGAGGCGGAAGTGCCCGATGTATGATGGCGGAAGTTTTTCTTCCGAGAAGTTAAAAAAAAAGATTTATTAAATAAAAAAGGGATAAAAACACACTGTGAATTTATCCTTTTTTTTTATTTTAAATTGAATACTATATTACAGCAAATTTCCTTTTACAATATTCACTATTGAACTAACGATATACTGAATTCCGATTGAGATTACGATAAATCCAACTATTCTGGAAATTGCAACAATTCCTGAAGCACCTAATATTCGGGCTAAATAATGTGCACTTTTTAAGATTAGGAAAATGGCAACTGCAATAGCTAAAATAGCTAATGATGAAATTATAATTTCGTTTAATTGGTGGTGTTCCTGATAAAAAGCAATTAAAAGTGACATAGAACCAGGTCCCGCAAGCATTGGAATTGCGAGTGGTGTAAGCGCTATGTCATTTCGTTGCTGTGCTTCGTTTTCTATCTTTTTGTTGATTCCCCGCTTTTTGTTGAATTTTCCTGAAAGTAAAGAAAAACCGGAATTTACAATAACAATTCCGCCTGCGATTCTCAGTGCGTCAATACTAATTCCGAAAAAAGATAAAACATATTGACCAATAAAATAAGAAACCAATAATATTATAAAAACATTAATCGCGGTCCAGAGAGAAATTCGGGATCTCTCTTTTTTGGAGTCATGTTGTGTTAATCCGACAAATATTGGCACTGTTCCAATAGGGTTTAATACGGAGAATAAAGCAGCAAATAAATAAATGAATAATTCCATATAATTTGGGTTAGGTAAAGTAAATGTAGTTATTTTTTGATGTCTTTGCGATGATTTATGTTAGGATAATGTTTTAATTCTTCTCAATTCAAAATCAATTACATAAGGTTACATCGGTCTTTTTGCTTACTTTTGCATTCTAAATCGAAAAAATGAAAAATAAGAAAACATTAGTTCTTGGAGCATCTACAAATCCGGAACGTTATTCATACAGAGCTGTAAACATGTTAGTTGGTAAAGGTCATTCTGTTCTGGCGATAGGTCAGAAAGCGGGAGAAGTGGCAGGAGTAAAAATTCAGACAAAGGCAATACCGGTTAAAAATATAGATACAATTACGTTGTATTTAAATCCTGCACGTCAGAGAGATTATTATAACTATATCATTGAAGCACAACCTGAAAGAGTGATTTTTAATCCGGGAACAGAAAATCCGGAATTATACCAATTATTGGAGTTGAACAATATTAAAAAAGAAGTGGCGTGCACTTTAGTTTTATTGGCGACAAGTCAATATTAATCGAATAAAACCTGTAATTTCTCAAAGACAACCGGCCTTTAACTAAGAACCAAACGGAATATGAAAGAATAATAGTATCAATAATTCAATGTTTCTGAAAGGCCGAATTTAGTAGCTGGAATGCTGGCAAAATCATTAAAAGTATTACTTTTGTCGTCATGGAATTTTCATCAAAACTTATTGAAAAAGCAGTAAACGAAATGTCGCAGTTACCAGGCATAGGTAAACGTACCGCGCTTCGACTAGTTCTTCATCTGCTTAAGCAGCCAAAAGAACAAACTTCTTTTTTGTCTCAGGCATTATTAAATATGCGTGAGGATATTAAGTTCTGCGAAAGCTGCCATAATATTTCAGATACTAAAACTTGTGAAATATGTGCAAATGCATTGAGAAATCACGAGACAATATGTGTTGTTGAAGATATTAGAGATGTAATGGCCATCGAAAATACCGGACAGTTTAAAGGGATTTATCATGTTTTAGGAGGAAAAATTTCTCCAATAGAAGGCGTGGGGCCCACTCAGTTAAATATATCAAGTCTGGTTGAAAAAGTAAAGGCCGGAAAAGTAAGCGAAATAATTTTTGCTTTAAGTTCGACGATGGAAGGCGATACAACAAATTTTTATATTTATAAACAAATTGCAGACGCTGAGATTATTATCTCTACAATCGCAAGAGGAATATCAGTTGGCGATGAACTGGAATATGCAGATGAAGTAACTCTGGGACGAAGTATTTTACACAGGGTACCTTTTGAAAAAACATTTAAAAATAATTAATCAAACCCAAATACAGTTTGGTTTTTCCGGCAATTCAGGAAAAGCTATATTTGCGATAAAATTGAACTAATGACAAAAAATAGCTTTTTTTTATTTTTATTAATTTCAGCATTATTTACATCGTGTATTCCGATTAAAGATTTAGTTTATTTACAGGATAAAAATAGTTCGGGAGAGCAAAGTGCAATTACAGCTGTTGAGTCAAAACCCTATCGACTACAAGTTAATGATATCTTAAGTGTTACTATAAAAGCAATTGATCCCAAACTGGTTGCCATATTTAATACCAGCCAAAGCCAGGATGGTTCGACAGGGAAATCTGAATCTGGTTTGTATTTTGATGGTTTCACAGTGGATGATCATGGTAATATAAGAGTGCCAATTTTAGGAGAAATAAACGTAATTGGTTATACACTTGAAGAAGTTCGTGTAAAAATAGAAAAGAAATTACTGGAAGAATATTTTAAAAGTGAAGCCAATATTTTTGTTACAGTAAAATTAGCTGGTTTCAGATATACAATAAATGGAGAGGTTGGAAATACCGGTACAAAAACATTATTTAAAGATAATGTGAACATTTTAGAAGCTGTGGCCAACGCAGGAGATATTACTACAGTAGGAAATAGAAAAGAAGTTACAATAATTCGCCAGACTCCAACAGGAGTTCAAATGCATGATATTGATCTTACCGATGTAAATGTCATGAAATCGCCATATTACTATTTACAACCCAATGATTATATTTATGTAAAACCACTAAGGCAAAAAACCTGGGGAACTGGCCAGACAGGGATACAATCTATAGGTACTATAATTACATTGCTGTCTTTGGCGACAACAGTTTATCTTATTATAAAAAATTAAAACTGATTTAGAAAATGTTAGATATCAAAGACTTTTCCATTTTTGAAAATCATTCCAATTTTGATTTTAAAGGTTTTTTGTTGAAAATTATTAGTTACTGGAAATGGTTTCTGGTTAGTTTAATTATTGCTTTTACTATCGCTTATCAGGTAAATATTCGTAAAGAAAAAATTTACGGCATGCAGACCATGGTTTCGATTAAAGAAGAAAGTAATCCGTTTTTTACTGCCAATACAAGTCTGGTTTTTAATTGGGGAGGAATTTCTGATCAGGTAAATGGTATTTCCACTGTTTTACAGTCCAGATCTCACAATGAATTAGTAGTTGATAAACTGCAGTTTTATATAGATTATCTTGAACAGGGAGAATATAATCTTGTAGATGCTTATGGTGCTGTACCCTTTTATGTAGACATTGATAAGACAAAAGGACAGCTTGCTAATACGTTGATAAAGATTAAGTTTTTAAACGAAAATGAATATCAAATTCAAATTCCTTTTGAAGCCAATTCTGTTTCTTTAATCAAATACAGTGATAATACGTACAGTAATACTTCTGTGCAGCCAACTACTTTTACTAAAAAATATAAAGTTGGTGAAATGGTTAATCTTCCATTCTTAAATTGGAAAGTTCAGATAAACGACAATCCGGGTTTTTATAAAGGAAAAGAATATTTTATCAGATTTAATGATTTTGACGCAACGGTATCCGGATATAAAGGTATAAACGTCGATGGTGGAAAAAGTGGAGGATCAATATTGACTTTATCCATGCAGGGAACAAATAAAGCAAGAATGGTTGACTATTTAAACTCGACTGTAAAAATGCTTATTAAAATACAGCTTGACGGTAAGAATCAATTTGCAACCAACACAATTAGGTTTATTGACAGTACGCTGGTTGCAATGGAATCTCAGCTCAAACAAACCGGAAATGAGTTAAAGACTTTTCAAAAAGACAAAAACATCTACGAGATAGAAGATGGCGGGGCTAAAGTTTCGGAGAAAATAATGAATTTTGATGTTGAAAAAGATCTACTGACCAGAAAAATTGCTTATTATAATTCTCTTAAGTCTTATTTAAACAGCAGTGAAGATTATTCCAGATTACCCGCACCGTCCGTTGCCGGAATTGAAGATCCTAATATTGTTGCCAGTGTTTCAAAATTGATAGCCCTTTCTACACAAAGATCGGAAATGGCGTATGCTGTAAAAAGCGAAAAAATCTTTAAGGATTTTGATAATCAGATGGCAGCTGTAAAAAATGTACTTCAGGAAAACATTGTTACGGCAAAGGCATCCTTGCTTTACGATCTTTCTTTGGTGAATGCAAAGATGGGACAAGCTGAGAGTACAGTAAGAAAGCTTCCGGTGGAACAGCAGGAATTACTTAAAATCAAAAGAAAGTATGATCTGAATGATAATATCTATACGGAGTTTCTTCAAAAAAGAAATGAAGCTGAAATTGTAAGGGCATCAAATTTATCAGATATTCATTTTATTGATCCTGCTAAAGATATTGGGGGAGGATTAATTGGTCCAAAAACGTCAGTCAATTATATAATGGCTTTGTTTTTGGGGATTCTAATTCCTTTAGTATTTATTCTTGGGATTTTCTTTATCAATAATTCAATTCAGAATATTGAAGATATTAGTAAATTAACGCAGATACCTCTACTTGGTGTAATTGGAGTTAATAAAGATTCGATCAATTTAGCTGTATTCGAGAAACCCAGATCTGCTCTTTCCGAAGCTTTTAGAGGAATACGATCATCGCTTCAGTTTTTATATAAAAAACAACAGGTTAACGGATCAAAAACGTTAATGATTACTTCGTCTATAAGTGGTGAAGGAAAGACTTTCTGCTCTATTAATATAGCTACTGTTTTCGCTTTAAGCGAAAAGAAAACTGTAATTGTAGGTTTGGATTTGCGAAAACCAAGGTTGGCAGATGAGTTTCAATTAACAACGTCTTTAGGAGTTGTTAATTATCTAATTAAGCAAAATTCTTTGGAAGAAATTACAAATTCGACCCAAATTCCAAATTTAGATGTAATACTTTCGGGGCCAATTCCGCCAAATCCCTCAGAACTTATATTAAGTGATGGAATGAAAGAGTTGATTGATGAATTAAAGTTAAAATATGATTATATCATTTTAGATACTCCGCCCGTAGGGCTGGTAGCAGATTCATTAGAATTAGTTCAGTTTGCAGATGTGACTTTGTATATCGTGAGACAAAATTATACTAAGAAAGATATGATTACGTTGTTAAATACCAGATTAAAACGTGGCGAACTAAGTAATGTAAGTATCGTTTTAAATGGTTATGAGAATAAAGCCAAATACGGTTCTACATATGGTTACGGATACGGTTATGGTTCATATTCAAGCGGCTATCATGACGAGGAATCTAAGAAAGGATTTTGGAAAACGCTTTTAAATCAATTTAGAAAAAGCTAAATATAATACATGGAAAATATAGCAAAAAATACAATTTTAATAACAGGCGGAGCTGGATTTATTGGTTCAAATTTGACTGAGTATTTTTTAGGCTTGGGAAATAAAGTAGTATGCCTTGATAATTTTTCAACAGGACATCGTCATAACATAGTAGATTTTTTAGAAAACCCAAATTACAAACTTATTGAAGGAGATATTAGGGATTTAGGTCGTTGTAATTTAGCAGTTGAAGGTGTTGATTATGTTTTGCATCAGGCTGCCTTGGGTTCTGTTCCCCGATCAATAAAAGACCCAATTACGACAAATGATGTAAATGTGTCCGGGTTCTTAAATATGCTAAGTGCAGCGCGAGATGCAAAAGTGAAACGATTTGTATATGCAGCAAGTTCTTCAACATACGGAGATTCGCAAGGATTGCCGAAAGTAGAAGATGTTATTGGGAAGCCTTTGTCGCCGTATGCGATTACTAAATATGTAAATGAGTTGTATGCTGAAATTTTTAGTAAAACATACGGATTGGAAACGATAGGTCTTCGGTATTTTAATGTTTTTGGTAGGAAGCAAGATCCAGAAGGTGCATATGCGGCGGTGATTCCGAAATTTGTAAAACAATTTATGAATCATGAAAGCCCTGTTATTAACGGAGACGGTAACTACTCACGTGATTTTACTTATATTGATAATGTCATTCAAATGAATGATTTGGCAATGACGGGCCAGAATCCGGAAGCAGTTAATAGCGTTTATAATACTGCTTATGGAGAAAGAAATACCTTAAATGATTTAGTTAATTATCTAAAAGAGTATCTGGCAGAATATGATCCGAAGATTGCTGATGTAGAAATTGTTTATGGTGAAAACAGAGCGGGAGATATTCCACATTCATTAGCAAGTATAGAAAAAGCCAAAAAATATCTCGGATATAATCCCAAATATTCTCTTCAGGACGGATTGAAAGAAGCTGTCGGATGGTATTGGAATAATTTAAAATAAACAAGATCAAGATAATACAGATCAAATGAAAATTACAAAAATTTGCTGCATTGGTGCAGGATATGTTGGTGGTCCAACAATGGCAATAATTGCGCAAAAATGCCCGGATATTCAGGTTACTGTTGTTGATTTAAATGAACAAAGAATTGCAGATTGGAACGATCCAAATCCGGAAAATATACCAATTTACGAGCCTGGTCTTTCTGAGATAGTTTCAGAAGCAAGAGGCAGAAACCTATTTTTTTCGACAGATGTTGATAAAGCAATAGATGATGCGCAAATGATATTTATTTCGGTAAATACACCTACCAAAACCTATGGAAAAGGTAAAGGTATGGCGGCCGATTTAAAATATATTGAATTATGTGCCAGACAAATTGCAAGAGTTGCAAAACAAAATAAAATAGTGGTTGAAAAGTCAACTTTGCCGGTGCGAACTGCAGAAGCGATTAAAAGCATATTAGATAATACCGGGAACGGAGTTCAGTTTCAGATTTTATCAAATCCTGAATTTTTGGCTGAGGGTACAGCAGTAATCGATTTGTTAAAGCCAGACCGTATTTTAATTGGTGGCGATACAACTCCGGAAGGTGAGGAAGCAATCAATTCACTAGTTGATGTGTATGCAAATTGGGTTGCGAAGGATAAAATTTTAACCACAAATGTCTGGTCTTCTGAATTGTCAAAACTTACAGCCAATGCATTTTTGGCACAACGTATTTCGTCAATTAATGCAATGTCGGAATTATGTGAAAAAACGGGTGCAGATGTAAATGAAGTTGCAAAAGCAATTGGAATGGACAGTAGAATTGGACCTAAATTTTTAAAAGCTTCGGTAGGATTTGGCGGTTCTTGTTTTCAAAAAGATATTCTGAATCTGGTTTACATCGCAAAATCGTACGGATTAAATGAAGTTGCTGATTATTGGGAACAAGTCATTATTATGAATGATCATCAGAAAAGAAGATTTTCAAATAAAATTGTTCAGACCTTATACAATACAGTAGCCGATAAGAAAATCACCTTTCTAGGATGGGCTTTCAAAAAGGATACAAATGACACCAGAGAATCTGCTGCAATTTATGTAGCTGATGACCTAATAAATGAGCAGGCTAAAATTTCAGTTTTTGATCCCAAAGTTTCTAAAAATAAGATGTTAAATGATTTGAATTATTTAGAAACAAGAACAAATGAGGAAAATCTAAATGCATTAAATGTTTTTGAAAATGCTTATAAGGCCTGCAAGGGAGCGCACGCAATCGCAGTTCTGACAGAATGGGATGAATTTAGCACTTATGATTGGAACAAAATTTATGATTCGATGCATAAACCGGCCTTTGTTTTTGACGGAAGGAATATTTTAGATGGTAAACAATTAGAATCAATTGGCTTCGTTTATAACGGGATAGGATCGTAATTGATTGTAGATGGGGTAATAAAAAGGAGGAGTTTTTGTTGAGGATTACTTCATAAAATGATATAAATGAATTGGTACGTAGTATATACAAAACCGAAATGGGAAAAAAAAGTTGCCGATAAGCTGAATCAAATGGGTATCGAATGCTACTGTCCTTTAATTACGCAAGTTAAGCAGTGGTCAGATCGAAAAAAGAAGATTGAGGTTCCGCTTTTTAACTCCTATGTCTTTGTTCGCTTAAATGATTCTGAACGGAATTCTGCTTTTCAGGTTTCGGGAGTGGTGAGGTATTTGTTTTGGCTCGGAAAACCTGCAATCGTAAAAGATCAGGAAATAGAAATTATAAAAAAGAGTTTAACAGCACCAAATCTAAGTGAGATTTCAGTTTCTACTATTCAGGTTGGGGATAAAATTAAATTAGAATCGGGAGCATTCACGAACCAAAATGCAATTGTAAAGGAAGTTTCTAATAATTATTATATTCTTTTACTGGAAACATTAGGCTGTGTGCTTAAAATAAAATATAAATAATATCGTTATTTCACTAAACAAAAACAGAAGATAAGTCTTTTATTGGATTTTTTCTTCTGTTTTTTTTATAAAGTATTTATTTACAGTCTGATTTGTAAGCTGTTGTAAATCTTTGTTTTTTCTCAGGTTAATATTACGTGAAACCGTATTGAATAACTAGAGTTATTGTATTATATTTGCCGAAAATGATTAATTTAGGTATCTGAGTCAACAATATGTGACTGGGAACGGCGTAGCCGTGAAATTAAGAACCAAATTAATTTGTATTATATGAATTTAGAAAAAAAAGTAAAAATTGCAGTTGTAGGTTTAGGTTATGTAGGTTTGCCTCTAGCTCGATTATTTGCTACAAAATATGCAGTTGTTGGATTTGATATAAATGAATCCCGTGTTAATTCCTTAAAATTAGGAACAGATACCACATTGGAGGTTGAAGATGATGTTTTGCAAAAAGTATTAATCGACAGTCCTAAAGAAGAAACGGGTTTATATTGCACAACATCATTGGAAGATATTAAAGACTGTAATTATTACATAATTACAGTTCCCACACCAGTGGATAGAAATAACAGACCGGATTTAACTCCATTATATAAGTCCAGCGAAACCGTTGGTAAAGTTTTAAAAAAAGAGGATATCGTAATTTATGAATCTACGGTTTATCCCGGCGTTACAGAAGAACAATGTGTCCCGGTTTTGGAACAGGTTTCAGGATTAAAGTTTAACGAAGATTTTTTTGCAGGATATTCACCAGAAAGAATAAATCCTGGAGATAAAGAACATACGGTCGAGAAGATTTTAAAAGTTACCTCAGGTTCAACTCCCGAAATAGGTCTGAAAGTTGATGAATTGTATAAGTCTGTAATTACAGCTGGAACTCATTTAGCTCCGTCTATAAAAGTAGCAGAGGCAGCAAAAGTTATAGAGAATTCGCAACGTGATATAAATATCGCTTTTGTAAATGAACTGGCTAAGATATTCAACTTAATGAATATTGATACACAGGAAGTGTTGGAAGCAGCGTCAACAAAATGGAATTTTTTACCATTTAAACCAGGTCTTGTAGGAGGACATTGTATAGGAGTAGATCCCTATTATTTAGCGCAGCGAGCACAGGAATTTGGCTATCATCCTGAAATAATTTTAGCAGGAAGACGATTAAACGACAGTATGGGAGAATATGTTGCTTCGCAAATTGTGAAGCTAATGATCAAAAAAGGTATTTCTGTTAATGGAGCTGAACTATTGATGTTGGGAATTACTTTTAAAGAGAATTGTCCGGATGTTAGGAATACTAAAATTGTGGATGTTGTAAGGGCTCTAAAAGAATATGGAATTTTAGTTACCATATTCGATCCTCTTGCAAATGGGCAGGATGTAATAAAAGAATATAATTTAATAACATTGAACTCTATCCCTGATAATAAATTTGATGCTATAGTTCTAGGAGTTTCGCATTCGGAATTTTTAAAACTAGATTTTGCTAAACTGCAAAAGCCAGATAGTTTAATTTATGATGTAAAAGGGGTTTTAGGAACTTTAGCTGATAATAGACTATAGTTTTTAAAATTCTTTTTTTTATTTAAGAAAATATGAATAATAAATCAATAACACACGTTATACTTACAGGAGGAGTGGGAAGCCGATTATGGCCTCTTTCTCGTAAAAGCAGACCAAAACAATATCTTGAAATATTTGAAGGAAAATCATTATTTGAAATGACTGTTGATAGAAATAGTCATTTAGCAAATAAGGTAATGGTTGTTGGGAATATCGATAATCATCAACTTAGCGGACAAGTAATGGATAAGACAGCTACTGCTTATGTAAACATTATTGAAGCTACTCCTAGAAATACTGCTGCCGCAATTGCTTTCGCTGCATTTGCATCTGAGCCGGAAGATATTTTAATCATTACTCCTTCAGATCACATAATTGATCAGATGGATAATTATAATCAGGCAATAGCTGAAGCAGTTTCAAAAGCTAAAGATGGTTTCATCGTTACTTTTGGGGTGATTCCTACTAAACCAGAGACAGGTTACGGTTATATTGAAGCAGAGGGCGATAATGTTATTTCATTCCGTGAAAAGCCAAATGAGACCACAGCAAAAGAGTTTATTGCAAAAGGTAATTTCTTATGGAACAGTGGAATGTTTTGTTTTAAAGCCAGTGTTCTTTTAGAAGAATTAAAGCAATTTCAGCCAGACGTTTACGAAAAGTCAAAAAAAGTTTGGGAAGCAAGTAAAGATGGCTTTTTAGATTTAGATCTGTCTATGGAAATTCCTTCCATAAGTATTGATTATGCTGTGATGGAGAGAAGTAAAAAAATCAAGGTTGTACCGGCGTCTTTTTCCTGGTCAGATTTAGGATCTTTTGAATCAGTTTATGATTATTTATCGTCGAGAGGACATTCAGTAGATAACAATGGAAATATGGTGATAGGCTGCGATAAGCATACGACTTTTTTAGGCGTAAAAAATACTATTTTTGTATACACAGAGACCGCTAATTTGATTTTGCAAAAAGAAAGTTCGCAAGATGTAAAAGATATTTACAGCGAATTAGAAAAGATAAATTCAGAATTACTAAATTAAGTAAACTTAAATGAAAAAAATTTTAATAACTGGTGGAGCCGGTTTTATTGGTTCTCACGTTGTAAGACGTTTTGTAAATAAATATTCCGATTATCAAATTTTTAATTTAGACGCATTAACATATGCAGGTAACTTAGAAAACATAAAGGATATTGAAAATATAACCAACTACACTTTTATTAAAGGAGATATAGTAGACGAGTCATTTATTAATGAACTTTTCGCTACTCATAATTTTGAAGGAGTGCTACACCTGGCTGCAGAATCACATGTAGATCGATCAATTGAAGATCCTTTAGCATTTGTGAAAACAAATGTTATAGGAACGATGAATTTATTGAATGCTGCGAAAAACCAGTGGAAAGAAAATTTTGAAGGAAAGAGATTTTATCATATTAGCACAGATGAAGTATATGGTTCATTGGGTGCAGAAGGACTTTTCACAGAGACTACGGCATATGATCCAAATTCTCCTTATTCTGCTTCAAAAGCAAGTTCTGATCATTTCGTGCGAGCGTATGGCGAAACTTATGGATTACCTTACGTATTGACGAACTGTTCAAACAATTATGGATCCTATCACTTTCCTGAAAAACTAATCCCCTTGTTCATAAATAATATTATTAATAATAAACCATTGCCCGTTTATGGTGATGGAAATTATACCAGGGATTGGCTTTTTGTTGAAGATCATGCAATAGCAATCGATCTTGTTTTTCATGAAGGTAAAAACCATGAAACTTATAATATAGGAGGTTTTAATGAGTGGAAAAACATTGATTTGGTTAAATTACTATGTGAAATAATGGACACAAAGTTAGATAGAGAGAAGGGAACATCTCAAAATCTTATTACATATGTTAAAGATAGACCTGGTCATGATTTACGTTATGCTATAGATGCTTCAAAAATCAATAAGGAATTAGGCTGGAAACCATCAGTTACTTTTGAGGAAGGTTTGGAAAAAACAATAAGCTGGTACTTAAATAATCAGGATTGGCTAAATAATGTTACTTCAGGCACATATAAAGATTATTATCAAAAACAATATTCATAAACTCATATTTTTTTTAAGTTAATTTTAAATACAAAATGAAAAAAATAACATACGTTCTTACCTTAATTTTTGTACTAATGATATCTGTAAATGGTAATGCACAGGATATTATAAGATCTAAAGATTTGAGTACTGTAAAAGTTGATTATCTTTCAGACGACGATTTAGCAAAGATAAGCGCGCAATTAAAAAGCAATAACACTAACATTGATCAAGTTGAGTCAATGGCTTTATCAAAAGGAATGAGCCAAGCTGAATTTAATAAATTGAAAGTGAAGTTGACTGAGTATGAAAAGAAAAATGTAAAAGAAAAAAGTAAAGACACTAAAGCGGATGCTTCAAACAAAAGTGAAGAATTCGGTAGAAAGCAGGAAAAAGTTAAGAATGAAAAAGTAAAAGATTCGGTCAATGCTCTGATATTCGGATCAGAACTTTTTGACAATCCAACTTTAAACTTCGAGCCAGACTTAAAGATGGCCACGCCTGTAAATTACATTTTAGGTCCTGGAGATGAATTACAGGTAAGTGTGTATGGAGTGCAGGAATATAACGCAAGTATACCTGTAAGTGTAGAAGGAAAAGTTACAATAGATTATGTTGGACAAATAGCAGTTTCAGGAATGTCAATCGAAGCCGCAACTCAAAAAATTAAATCAGCAATTGCGCGAGTATATAGTACAGTTGGATCTGGGCAATCACAAGTAAGTGTTAGCTTAGGCAGAATTCGAACTATAAAAATTACCATAGTTGGGGGAAAACAACCCGGTAATTATTCTATTTCTTCTCTTGCTACAGTATATAATGCATTGCATTTAGCAGGTGGTCCCGGTAAAAATGGTAGTTATAGAAATATCGAATTAATCAGAAATAATAAAGTTTATAAGAACGTTGACATATATCGATTTTTAGTAAAAGGCGATCAATCAGATAATGTTACGTTAAAAGAAAACGATGTAATTAGAATTCCTGCATATTCACAACGAGTTACCATTGAGGGCGAAGTAAAACGTCCAGGAATCTTTGAAATGAAAAAAGGTGAAACCTTTGCTGATTTATTAAATTTTGCGTCAGGATTTAATGAGTTTGCTTATACAGCCTCTGTAAATGTAATTCAGAAAACAGGAAAAGAATTTAAAGTACACGATATTAACGAAAGCGAATTTAAATCATATCAGCCACAGTCCGGAGATGTTTTTCGTATTACGAAAATTTTAAATCGCTTTGAAAACAGAATTAAGATCGAAGGAGCAGTTTTTAGACCAGATTATTACTCTTTTAGTGAAGGAATGAGGGTTTCCGATCTTATCACAAGAGCTGAAGGTCTAAAGGAAGATGCGTATAGCAAGCGTGCAAGGATTATACGTTTAAAAACAGATTTAAGTACGGAAATTGTTAATGTAAATTTAGAGGCTGCATTGTCTGGAGACTTATCCGCAGACATTGAATTAAAACGTGAAGATGTAGTAACAGTTTATTCTATTTTGGATTTTAGAGAAGAATACAAAGTAACTATTGACGGTGAAATTAAAAATCCTGGAGAATATGAATTCTACGAAAATTTAACTCTTAATGATTTAATTGTTCAGGTTGGAGGATTAACAGGTTCGGCTTCTAAAAGAGTTGAAATTGCAAGAATGGTAAAATCCGATGAAATTGATGATGCAGATCCTAAACGTGTAGAATTGGTAGAACTGGAAATAACAGCAGATAATAATGAACAGGTTAAAAACTTCATTTTAAAGCCATTTGATGTTATCAATATTAGACGAATGGCCGTGTATGAGAAGCCTCAGATGGTTACTGTAAGTGGTGCTGTTAGTTATCCTGGAAAATATGTTTTGGCTAACAAAAAAGAAACAGTATATAATGTAGTGATGAGAGCCGGTGGATTAACATCTATAGCAAATCTTGATGGAATGAAAATCAAAAGACCAATTAAACAAGAACAAATTGAAACGCTTGAAAGAATTGATCTTAATTTAGAAAAGAATGATACTTTAAAAGGAAAACTTGCTAAAAAATTGAAAGAAGATTTAAAGTTCGCAACTATACCGGTTAATTGGGAAAAAATTGTTAAGGATAAAAATCATTTTTCAAATGTAACTTTATTCCCGGGTGATGAAATTGAAGTTGCGGTTTATAACGAAGGTGTAAAAGTTACAGGGAATGTTCTATTAACTTCTGAAATTCCTTATAGAAGTGGGAAAGGTTTTAAATACTACTTAAATGCAGTTGGAGGTGTAGATAGTAAAGGATGGAAAAGAAAAGCTTATATAATATATCCAAATGGGAAAGCTGATGTAACAACTTCATTCTTATTTTTTAAATCTTATCCAAAAGTCGAACCAGATTCGCAAATTGTGGTTCCGGAAAAGCCAGAAAGAAAGAAAATGAGTGCTGGGGAATGGGTAGGAATTGGTAGCGTGATTTCTAGTTTAGCTTTGTTAATTGTTACAGCTTTTAAATAAAGAACTAATGGAAGAAAAAACTTTTGTACAAGATGAAATTTCATTAAAAGAGCTAATATTTCGAGTTAGAGAATGGTTTAAATATTTTATTGCACAATGGAAAACTATTTTTTTATTTGGTTTGATAGGAATTGCTTTGGGAGTAACTTTTTCTGTAATAAAAAAACCAATTTACACTGCAACGTTAACATTTGCACTGGAAGATGAAAAGTCAGGAGGAGGATTAAGTAATGCGCTTGGATTAGCTAGTTCGTTTGGATTAGATGTCGATGGTGGAGGCGGAAGTATATTTTCTGGTTCCAACTTAACAGAATTATTTAAATCCAGAACAATGGTAGAACAAACATTATTGTCACCTGTTAAAGTAAATGGAGAGACCATTTCATTAGCAGAAATGTATATTCTTGATAACGGATTGAGAGAAAAATGGAATGATAATCCTAAGTTCAAAGATATTCAGTTTTTACCAAAAAAAGAACGCAATTATTTTACAAGGGCTCATGATAGTATTTTAGGTTCTATATATAAAGAACTATCTAAATCATCTTTATTGGTTTCACAAAAGGATAAAAAAGTTTCAATTATTACCATGGATGTAAGTTCAAACGATGAATTATTTTCACTTTATTTTTGCGAGGCACTTGCTAAAAAAGTAGGAGAATTTTATGTTACAACTAAAAGTAAAAAGGCTCGAATGAACATGGAAATTTTGCAACGACAAACAGATTCAATTAGATCAGAACTCAATAGTGCAATAACGGGTGTTGCAATTGCAAATGATAATAATTTCATGTTAAACCCAGCATTAAATGTTCGGAGAACACCTTCTGCAAAAAAACAAATTGATGTTCAGGCTAATACTGTTATACTTACAGAATTAGTCAAACAGGCCGAATTAGCTAAGGTTACATTAAGGAAGGAAACGCCACTTATTCAAATAATTGACAGACCAATTTTGCCTCTTAATAAAGAAAAATTTGGATTAATTAAAGGGGTTTTATTTGGTAGTGTAATTGGTGGTTTTTTGGCTCTAATTTTTCTGTCTTTTAGAAGGGTTTTAAGGAACATAATGTATTAATATGGAAATTGTTTTAAATTAGAAATTTGTTGTTTTATTAGAAAATGAGTTTAAAAAGAAATCTAATAAGTAATTTTATTTTGACAGGCTCAACAATAATTTTACCGCTAATTACCTTTCCATATATTACTAGAATATTGTCAAATGAAGAAATTGGAAAAGTCTTTTTTATTGATTCTTTTACACAGTATTTTATTTTATTTGCTTCTTTGGGAGTGCCTTACTATGGTGTGAGGGAGATCGCAAAACAAAAAGATGATAAAGCATTTGTGTCCAATTTAGTTATTGAGCTAGTTCTTTTGCAGTTTATTTTATCTATATTCTATATAATGTTATTTTTTTTGTTAGGAATATTTATTCCTAAATTGACTACAAGTATAGATTTAATAAAAATAGGAGCATTGATGATAGTGGCTAATGCATTTTCTATAGAATGGTTTTATCAGGGAATGGAGAAATTCTCATATATTACAATAAGATCTTTAACGGTTAAAGTTTTAAGTGTTATTTGCATATTAGTTTTTGTAAAAGATAGTGATGATTCGTTAATCTATTATTCGATATTAGCAATTGTGACCCTAGCAAATGCCTGTTTAAATTTTGGTTATTTTTTTAGAAATCATTTTCAGAGTGTTAATTTTAAAATTAATATTTTCAAGCACTTAAAAGCTTTGCTTGTTTTATTTAGTATCAATGCTTCATTAAGCGTGTATGTTATATTAGATTCAATTATTTTGGGTTTTTTAACTGATTCGGTCAATGTAAGTTATTATAATATACCATTAAAATTGGTCAAAATATTTTGGATGATTATAGCTGGTATTGGGACGGTATTTATTCCAAGAATATCAGCGCTGTTTAGAAGCGAAAATCACGATGAAATAAAAAAACTAATAACTAAGTCAATCAGTATTGTTTTATTACTGGGTTTGCCTTTTTGTGTATTTAGTGTTTTCTTTTCTAGAGATATATTAGTTATTATATCTGGAGAAAAATATTTGGAAGCATATAATGCACTTCAAATATTATCAGTTATCCCTTTGATAATTGGCTTGTGTAATGTTTTTGGAACTCAGTTTTTATTGCCGATAGGAAAAGAAAAAAAAATACTGCATGCCACAATAATCGGTTTAATAGTAAGCTTAATACTTAATTTTATATTAATACCATATTTAAAATTTCTTGGATCCGCAATTGCAGCAGTTGCAGCTGAATTAAGTGTTTGTATTTATATTTTCTTTGCTGCAAGAAGAGAAATCGATATTGCCCCAGATTATAAATTGATAGCTCAAATAATTTGTTCTTTGTTCCTTACAGCAGTTTTTTATTTGATTTATATTAATTATTTTGAAGGAATTTATTTGTTAATAGCAACTTCAATATCGTATATCATTTTTTTACTAGCCTCTCAAATTTTCTTTAAAAATCCATTTTTGAACTCATTGATTACCATAAAAAAACACATTAAATAAAAGAATAAAAACTTATGAAAATAGCAGTTGTAGGAACAGGAATATCTGGTTTAAGTATAGCTAATATGCTTAATGATGAGCATGAAGTTTTTCTTTTCGAAAAAGAAAGCGATGCTGGAGGTCTTATAAAATGTGATAGGGTTAATGATTGCTTATTTCATAAAGTTGGTGGACATGTTTTTAATTCGAGAAATAATAATGTTCTAGAGTGGTTTTGGTCTCATTTTGACAAGGACAATGAATTTGTTAAGGCAACTAGAAATGCTAAAGTTTTTTTTGATAACACAATAATTGGCTATCCTATTGAAAATTATCTTTATTTATTAGATAAAAAAATCGTAAAAGATGTAATTAAAGAATTATTAGAGTTGCAGAACAAGCCAAAAATTTCTCCTTTTGATTATGCTAATTTTGAGGATTTCCTTAAAGGTACATTTGGTCAGACATTGTATGAAGTTTACTTTAAACCATACAATCTTAAAATTTGGAAAACAGATTTGAGTACAGTTTCTATGGAATGGCTTGAAGGAAAATTACCAATGCCACTTTTACAGGAAATTATCGAAAATAATTTTTTTAGGCAAGAGGAGAGTGAAATGGTTCATTCTACTTTTTTTTATCCTAAAGAAAATGGATCCCAATTTATTGTCGATAGATTGAAAGAGAACTTAAATATATTCACAAGTAATAATGTGATTGATGTTCAAAATGTTTCTGGAAAATTAAATATAAATGATATCAACTTTGATAAAGTTATCTACAGCGGAGATATCAGGAAATTACCGATATATTTTAAAAAGCTTTTAGTTGAAAACAATATTGAAATTCAATATTTAGACACATTAAGATCAAATGGAACATCTAATTTATTCTGTGAAACGGATGATAGCGATATTTCGTGGTTGTATATTCCAGAGCCTTTTACCAAGGCACATAGAATAATTTACACTGGAAATTTTAGTGAAACTAACAATAGAGGCACAAATAGAAAAACATGTGTTGTTGAATTTTCAGGAAATGTAAGTTTAGAAGAAATGCATGAAGAAATTAAAAAGTTACCAGGTAATTTAACACCTATTGCTCACAATTATGAACCTAATTCGTATGTTATTCAGGATTATAAAACTAGAAGTTTTATTAATGCAGCGAAAGTTGTGTTAGAAAAAAACAATATATTTCTTTTGGGAAGATTTGCTGAATGGGAGTATTATAATATGGATAAAGCAGTTGAGGCTGCCTTTGCAGTTAGAGATAAAATTAATCAATAAAAACAATATTAAAAATAATTCATTTATGGAATTTACTCTAGTTTCAACAGTTTATAATGAAGCAAAAAGATTAGAACTAACAATTAGTGATCTTGAAAATCAATCACTACAACCAAGTGAAATAATCATAACTGATGCTGGATCTAACGATGGAACATTGAAAATTTTATCAGACTGGAAAAACAGCTCTAAAATACCTATTCATATTATCGTCGAACCTAAATGTAATGTGGCAGAGGGTAGAAATTTAGCGATTAAAGCGTCAAAATATGGGATAATTGCAAGTACTGATTTTGGATGTAGATTTGATAAAGATTGGTTAAAATCAATAATTGCTCCTTTTAAGGATAATCATGTAATGGTTGTAGGAGGATCATTTACTGTAAAGGAGGAAGAACAATTAACTTTACCAGCAAAAGCAGCGTATATCATAAACAATGGCTACAAAATTAATGTATTTGCGAATAATTTTATTCCCTCTTCTAGATCAATTGCATATAAGAAAGAAGTATTTAATAAAGTTGGAGGATATTGTGAGTGGCTAACCTTAGCAGCAGATGATTTTGTTTTCGGAAGAGAAATTATTGCTAATAAGTATTCTATAAATTTAGTAGATAAGCCTCTTGTATTTTGGGGTCGTCATAATGAATTGATTTTATTTGAAAAGGAAGCTTTTAGATATGGTCTAGGTGATGGTGAGGCTAAGCTTGACGTTTCTTCCAAAGTTAAAAATAGTATTCAGTTTTTAATGAGAAGAATGTTTTTTGTTTTCTTTGCGATTTGTTTTTTTGTACCCTTAAACATAAATATAGTTTTAATATTTCTTTTTATTTTGTCTTTGGGATTCCGACAATATTTGCTATACGTAATAAAACCATGGATTGCTTTGAAATCAAAAAAATATAATTTTAAAGTTCTACTGTTTAGTTTCTTATTGTTCGAAAAAACTCAATTTAATTATTTGAAAGGGTATTTAAAAGGGTACTTTTCAAAAGATTCAAAGCATATAACAGGAGCAAGACTTTTGGCGTTTAGGTTAAATCAAAAAAATTAATGAAATCGGTTTTATTATCAATTTATCGATTTATAAGATTGTTTTTTACAATGTATATTCCAAATTATTTTATTGCGTACATTCCCATTTATTCATTAAGACATGCATACTATAAATATATTTTAGGAGTAAAAATGGGTAAGGGTAGTAGCATACATATGGGGGCTTTTTTCTATGAGAGTAATTTGTCAATAGGAGAAAATTGTTGTATAAATAGAAAATGTCATTTAGATTGTCGTGGAAGTATCATAATAGGAAATAGTGTTTCTATTTCTCCTGAGTGTTCTTTGATTACTGGTAGTCATGATCATAATTCAGTTAATTTTGATTATGTGTCAGGAGTAATAACACTTAACGATTATGTATGGATTGGATCACGAGCAATGATATTACCTAATGTTAATGTAGGAATTGGTGCTGTTATATGTGCCGGAGCAGTAGTTACTAAGGATGTAGCTCCATATACAGTAGTTGGTGGGGTACCGGCAAAAGTAATAGGAACAAGGTCAAAAAATTTAAATTATTCTAATAAATGGTTTCTTCCTTTTGATTAGTTCACAAAAAAAAATAATGAATAAAAAAAAAATTTTATATGTAATTAGTAGCCCAGATATGAGTTCTTTTGCTACTGGTTTTATGGATGCTGTTTCTTTAAGTCCAGCTATTGATCCATATGTGATAATTTTTATTGAATTTTACGACCAAAGGAATAAAGAAGACATAATTATAGATTTTAATTTGTTGAGTATTGATTATAAGAAAGTCGAAATAATTCAATACTCAAAATCAAAATTAGGTATTCATGTTTTTCAACGAAAATATGTCAACTTTATTAGTTCTTTCTCGAAGTTACACCAATTAAGCATAGTTCATTTTCTAACTCAGGATACCTTTATTGCCTTTAATCTTTCTGTTTTTAAGGAAATGAAGGTATATTACACAGTTCATGACTTAGAGCATCATGCAGCAAAACTTTCTATTTTGGGACATTTAAAGCGTTATTTCTTGCTTACAATGAAAGATAAAAGAATAATAAGAAATGTATCGAATTTAGTAACATCGAGCGAACATCAATTAGAATCATTAAAAAAAATATATCCAAAAAAAAATATTTATCAGCATAATATGCCTAGTCTGATTACTCCTGGTATAAGGAAGGGAAATGTCAAAGTTAAAGAGTTGTCAGGTTTAGAAGATTACGTTCTTTTTTTTGGGCGTATAGAATTCTATAAGGGTATTGAATTATTATATAAATCATTCATTGAAAATGAAAATTTAAAAGATGTACCTCTGGTTATTGCAGGAAAAGGAAATGTTTATTTCGATAGAGATATCAATAAAGAGTCTAATATTTTTATCATAAATAGGTTTATAAGCGATGAGGAAATGGGCGATTTATTTTCAAAAGCAAAAATTGTAGTTTTACCTTATACCTCAGCAACGCAATCTGCTGTTACCTCACTATCATATTATTTTAAGAAGCCAATGATTGTATCAAATATAGAAGGATTGAGAGATAGTATTATTGACCAGAAAACGGCTTTGCTTTTTAACCCTAAGTTAGAGAAGGATTTGGATTCAAAAATTACTCTTTTACTTGAAGATCACAATTTGTATAATGAAATTTGTTTAAATCAAATTGAATATGAAGACTTTTTTTATGGTCTATCAAAATTGACCAGTGATATAGAATCAATTTATAATTAAGATAAAAAACTATCTAGTGTTATTACTTTCCTGTATACTATTATTGCTTATTTTTCTTTCATTATTAGATCTCATAAAGACAAGTATGTATGTTAAAATCGTACTTTTTTTTTTGATTGGAAGTTTGTTGGTTGTTTTGGCTTCTATGAGAGTTGGTGATCGTGATTATTTTAATTACCTTGATATTTATGCAGAAGTTGCTCCCTTTTTTGAAACACAGAAAAGTGCAGTTTCTCATGGAGAACCTGGCTACATACTCTTAAATAAATTTTGTAAAACAATTGGGATAGGTAGTCTAGGTGTTTTTTTTTTAACAGCATTAAGCAGTGTTGGTTTAAGTATGTTTTTTTTTAAAAATCATACAAGATTTTTTTTTATTGCTGTTCTAATTTATTTTTCGCATGTCTTTCTATTAAGAGATATGATACAGATAAGGTCAGGTTTAGCAGCGTCAATATCTTTATTTACTTATCCATACATAGCAAATAGAAAATTTTGGAGATTTTTATTTGTCTTGTTATTAGCAATGTCTTTTCACGCTGGTGCAGGAATAATTTTGTTAGTATATGTTTTATATCCATATATTCTTAAAAAGGATAAAAATTTAATTTATTTAGTTCTACTAGGTTATATTTTAGGCGTAATATTGAGTGCCTCAATATTGGAATATATTTTTGTGGATTTATTTAATATTCCGGGTGTTTCTCTTTACACTGGTGATAGCGAGTATTTTAGATCTCTAGGGCTATTAAATCCGGTTTTAATTAAAAGTTCTCTGCTTTTTTTAGTTTTATATCATCATAGGGTTGAATTAAGAAAACAGGTAAAATATTTTGATGCTTTTTTCGTTTCCTTTTGTATCTCTATTTTTTGGCTATCTGCATTTAATAATTTTTCAATTTTTGCTGCGAGATTAGCTACTTATTTGTCAAACCCTGAACTTATACTTTTGCCTTCGCTTTTTTATACAAATATTAATAAAGCTTTATTATGGATTGTCGTGATTTGTTATTGTGTTTTTATGTTTAGCTCTAAATTTGAAACATTCCAAGATCTGACATTTCTTTTTTTTTAAAATTTTAAAATGCCATTATGCCAAAAATTCTATATATCACTTCAACTCTCAAAAGAACTGGACCTAATAACGTTTTATATAATCTAATATCGGAGCTTAATAGAGAAAAGTTTGAACCAGTAATTTTAACGCTATCTGCAGAAGATCCTAATTTTCCAAGTCTTTGGGGTGATTTTGAAGATATCAATGTTGAAATATATTCTTGTAACTTTTCTAGAATTAAAGGTTTTATAAGTGGCAAAAGAGAAATTAGTAAATTTGTAAAAGATCACAATATTGATGCTGTCCATATATATGGATTTAGAGGAGACTGTTTAGTTGATAGTAAAATTTCAAAAAGTGTAGTTAGTACAATCAATAGTAATATTTTTGATGACTATACAATGCTTTATGGAAAATTCACCGGTCGCATTATGGCATATCTACATATTAGGGCTTTAAAAGGGAAAACTTCAATTGCATGTTCACAATTTGTTGCAGATGAGTTAGAACAGAGATATAAAATCAAACTCAATGTTATCTATAATGGAATACCGTGTAAGCAATATACTTTAACTTCAAAAACTGAAAAGTTAGATATTAGAAAGGAATTGAATTTGCCGAAAGAGAAGAGAATATTTATTTTTGTAGGATATTTAATTTTTAGAAAAGATCCAATTACTGCAATAGATGGTTTCTTAAATTCAGACATCAGCAAAAATTCCCTGCTATTAATTATAGGCGACGGACCTTTAATGGAAGATTGCAAAAAAAGATGTGTTAATTTGAGTGAATCAGTAATGTTTCTTGGTAATCAGCCATCTACTTTAGCCTACTTGAAAGCATCAGATTTTTACATATCATCAGCTTACTCTGAAGGTTTGCCTACTTCTGTTATGGAAGCAATGGGTTGTGGGCTACCAGTAATATTATCAGATATTAATCCTCATAAGGAATTGGTGTCAAGTATAAAAAAATGGGATTATCTTTTTCCAATTAATAAGCCTGAAATTTTATCAGAGAGAATTAAAAATATCACAGAAGATGATTACAAGGAATTGAGTGAGAAGTGTAGAAATGTTATCTTTAATGAAATTAATTCAACTATAATGTGTAGTAATTACCAATTACTTTATGAAAAATAGCCTAAAATGAAAAAAAAGTGTTTAATTCTCGGCGGCGGCGGCTTTATTGGTTCAAATTTAATAGGTTCTTTACTTCAACAAGGTTTTGATGTTAGAATTTTTGATATTGTAGGTTTTTCAAGGAAAAATATTAAGGAATATATTGATATAGTTGAAATTGTTGAGGGGGATTTTAATGACAGTTTAAAGTTAAAAATTGTATTAGAAGATATCGATTATGTCTATCACCTAATTAGTACAACAGTACCATCTAGCTCACAATTAAATCCTCAGTTTGATATTGAGAGCAATCTTTTACCAACATTAAATCTTCTGGATTTAGTAAAAGAAAGTTCAGTTAAAAAATTGATATACTTATCTTCCGGAGGAACCGTTTACGGAGTACCTATAGCTACACCAATCAAGGAAAATCACACAACCAATCCTATTAATTCATATGGAATTGTTAAGAAATCGATAGAAGATTACTTATTGCTTTATAACAGATTGTGGAGTATAGATATTTGTATTTTTAGATTATCGAATCCATATGGGGAAAAGCAAAATCCAAAAGGTGTACAAGGGGTAATACCAGTTTTTCTTTCCAAAGCAATCAATAAGGAGACTGTTGAGGTTTGGGGTGATGGTACTGTAATTAGAGATTACATCTACATTAAAGATGTTATGGCAATCATGGTTAGAGCACTTGAAATTGAAACACCTGAAATTATATATAATTTGGGTTCAGGTATAGGCACCTCAATTAACGATATCTTAAAATATATAAAAGAAAATTTAGAGCTTGATTTAAAGGTTAATTACTGTCAGGGTAGAAGTTTTGACGTCCCTGTTAATGTATTAGATGTTTCAAATCTTAAAAACAGATTTGGAACGATTAATTACGTTAACATAGATGAAGGAATAAGTCGACTTTATAATTATATTAAAAAAAATAATCAAATCACCGAACAATAATTGGCAACTATGAACTCTAATGGTTGCAATTTTAATATTTAATAAGTTACTTAAATTTTGCGTTTCAGTTAAGTTTTTTGAGAGTTGATTGTACGAAATAAAAAGATTTATTATTCGCTTTAATTAAAATAAAATGCAAAATTTAAAAATTAGTGTTGTCATGTCTGTTTATATAAATGACAACTCAGAATATTTTACCTTGGCTGTAGATAGCTTGTTAAATCAAATTTATTTGCCTGCAGAAATTATTATTGTAGTAGATGGAATCGTAAATAATGAAGTTAATAGAAAACTGGATTATTTCTCTAATAATTCTCTAATAAAAATTATTAGGTTAACTAAAAATAAAGGGCTAGCAAATGCTTTAAATGAGGGCATAAAAAAAGCCCAATATCCTTTGATTGCAAGAATGGATGCTGACGATATCTGTTTTACAGATAGACTCGAAAAACAAGTGAGGGCTTTAAATGATTTTAATCTAGATATAGTTGGTGGCCAAATTATTGAATTTGGTAAAGATATTGACGATATAATATCTAAAAGGATAGTGCCTTGTAACCACGATGAAATGATAAAACTTCTTAAATTCAGATCTCCCTTTTCACATCCAACTATATTATTTAAAAAAGAAGTTTTCGATCTATTAAAAGGTTACGATTCTTCAATTTTTCCAGAAGATTATGATTTTTTTGTACGAGCTTATTTAAATAAATTTAAATTTGGAAACGTTGCAGATGAAGTATTATGGTTTAGATTAGGAGAAAATAGATCGGATGCTATTAAAAGACGATGGGGAATATCATACGCTAAAAATGAATTTAAATTATATCGAAAATTTTTAAAAATGAATTTTTTTAATTATTATGATTTTTTTAAGGCTGTTTTAATAAAAATTCCTATAAGATTACTGCCTTTTTTCATGTTTAAATTTGTATATTATAAAATGGCAAGATAATGGAAGTTATTTCAAATAAATTTAAAATAGCAATAACTGGAATGTCTGGCTTTGTTGGATTGAATCTTAAGGATTATTTGTACAATGACTATGAGATATTGCCTTTAAGCGTTAGATATATACCAAATCAGGAATTCACATTGGATTATAATGCAATTATTCATTTAGCAGGAAAGGCTCATGATTTAAAAAAAGTATCTAAACCCAGTGAATATTATGAAGCCAATTACGAATTGACTAAACAATTATTTGATTCTTTCTTAAATTCTGAATCTGAAACTTTTATTTTTATGAGTACAGTTAAGGCTGTAGCGGATAAAACGGAGCATATTTTAACAGAAGAAAGCATTGCATGTCCTAGAACTCATTATGGAATAGCCAAGCGTCAGGCTGAAGAATATATTTTAAGTAAAAGGTTACCTGCAAAAAAAAGAGTTTATATTCTTAGACCATCAATGATTCATGGTGAAGGAAATAAAGGAAACTTAAATATATTATATCAATTTGTTTCTAAAGGTTTTGTATGGCCATTGGGAGCTTTTCATAATCAGCGCTCATTTTTAAGTATAGACAATCTTTGTTTTGTAATTAAGGAATTATTGAACAATAAATCAATTCCTGCAGGAATTTATCACGTTGCGGATGATAAACCCCTGTCTACAAATGAAGTAATTGAAATATTAGCACAAACACAAAACAGGAAAAGTAACATTTGGTCAATACCAACTATTTTGATTAATACAATTGTGAAACTTGGAGATTTATCACATTTACCTTTTAATTCAGAGAGATTGGAGAAATTAACTGAAAATTATATAGTCGACAATAAAAAAATTACAAAAGCGATTGGTAAAAAATTACCAATATCGTCTGTGGACGGATTGATTAAAACTTTTAAATCATTTAGAAAAATAAAATAAAATAACAAAATGAAAACAGCGCTAATAACAGGAATAACAGGACAGGACGGGTCATATTTAGCTGAGTTACTATTGGAAAAAGGATATAGCGTACATGGTGTTAAAAGAAGAGCCTCTTCTTTTAATACACAACGTATCGATCATATTTATCAAGATCAACACGAAGCACATGTTAATTTTAAGTTGCATTATGGAGATTTAACAGATTCAACAAATATTATTAGAATTATACAAGAGGTACAACCTGATGAAATTTATAATTTAGGAGCAATGAGTCATGTAAAGGTGTCTTTCGATTCTCCAGAATATGTGGCTAATGTTGATGGTATTGGTACATTAAGAATTTTAGAAGCAGTGCGTATTTTAGGATTAGAAAAGAAAACACGCATTTACCAGGCATCAACGTCTGAATTGTATGGAGGTTTGGCTGAGAATAAAAATGAGAAAGGTTTATATGATGAGCACTCTCCTTTTTACCCACGTTCACCATATGGAGCTGCTAAAATTTACGGTTTCTGGATTACAAAAAATTATCGTGAAGCCTATAATATGTTTGCTTGTAATGGAATTTTATTTAATCATGAATCACCTCGTCGTGGAGAAACTTTTGTCACTCGTAAAATAACAATGGCTACAGCTGCAATCGCTTTAGGTGAACAAGAGTGTATATATTTAGGAAATTTAGATGCACAACGTGACTGGGGACATGCTAAAGATTATGTAGAAGCGATGTGGCGTATCTTACAACAAGATGCGGCAGAAGATTATGTTATTGCAATGGGCCAAACTACTTATGTACGTGATTTTGTTAAAATGTCGTTTGCAGAAGTTGGAATAGATATTGAATTTAGAGGAGAGGGTGTCGAAGAAAAGGGATATGTGGCTTCATGCAGTAACCCAGCATATCAAATTGAGATTGGCAAACAAGTTATAGCAGTTGATCCACAATATTTCAGACCAACTGAAGTGGACTTGCTTATTGGTGATCCTACAAAATCTAAAACAAAATTAGGTTGGGTTCCTAAATATGATTTGGTTGGATTGGTAAAAGAGATGATGGCTTCCGATCTTCAGTATGTGTTGAAAGAAAAAATGTTAAACGAAGTAAGGTCTGCTATTAGATATTAATTTAAAAAGATTAGAATAATTTTATTCTTGTTTAGAAATTAGCATTATGAATTTAAATGATAAAATATATATAGCTGGACATCGCGGAATGGTGGGTTCAGCTATTTTACGCCAATTAAAAGCTAGAGGTTATACAAATTTTGTATTGAAGACTTCATCAGAATTGGACTTAAGAAATCAACAAGCAGTAACTGATTTTTTTGCGCAAGAAAAACCTGATTATGTTTTTTTGGCTGCAGCTAAAGTTGGTGGAATTGTTGCAAACAATACTTATAGAGGAGATTTTATTTATGAGAACCTGATGATACAAAATAATATTATTCATCAGTCGTATTTAAACAATGTAAAGAAATTAATGTTTTTAGGATCTTCGTGCATATATCCAAAGATGGCTCCTCAACCTCTGAAAGAAGAATATATGCTGACAGGAGAATTAGAACCTACAAATGAACCCTATGCTATTGCCAAAATTGCAGGGATCAAGATGTGCGATGCGTACAGAAATCAGTTTGGATGTAATTTTATTTCAGTTATGCCAACAAATTTGTATGGTCCTAACGACAATTATGATTTAAAAAATTCCCATGTGCTGCCTGCAATGTTAAGAAAGTTTATTACAGCAAAACGTAATAATGATGCTTCTGTAACGATTTGGGGAACTGGAAGTCCTAAAAGAGAGTTTTTACATGCGGATGATCTCGCAGAAGCCTGTCTTTATTTAATGGAAAATTATAATGAGGAAGGACTTGTGAATATTGGCGTTGGAGAAGATATTTCTATTCTCGACTTGGCTATTCTGGTAAAAAAAATAGTTGGTTTTGAAGGGGATATTCTAACTGATACTTCAAAACCGGATGGTACACCTCGAAAATTAATGGATGTTTCTAAATTAAACAGTTTTGGTTGGAAAGCCCAAACAAGTTTAGAAGACGGTATTCGTAAAGTATATGACGAAATAAAAGATACTAATTGGGAATAATTTCATAAGATGGAATACACAATTTTAGGAATTATTTTAATGATCATTATGCTTCTTTACTTTAAAGTTGCAGATCATTTTAATATAATTGATAAACCGAATCAAAGAAGTTCACATACAGAGATAACTTTAAGAGGTGGAGGAATCATTTTTTGGTTTTCTGCATTACTTTATTTTGTGCAAAATATTCCAAATAATTACTTTTTCTTTACAGGAATAACTTTGGTAAGTCTGGTTAGCTTTTGGGATGATATTCAAAGTTTATCAAATAAGATTCGGATAACGGTTCACTTTTTATCTATTACTTTAATTTTTTATGATCTGAATCTTTTTAACTTAATTTCGATTTTGTATATCCCGGTTGCATATATTTTAGCAATTGGCTTAATTAATGCCTATAATTTCATGGACGGAATTAATGGGATTACGGGTTTGTATACCTTAGTAGTAATGGGTTCATTATTGTACGTTAATACAAAAATTCAACTTTTTACAGATGGAAATTTTATTAAGTATGCAATGATGGCGAGTTTAGTTTTTTTGTTTTTTAATTATAGAAAAAAAGCAAAATGCTTTGCTGGAGATGTTGGAAGTATCGCTATAGCATTTTGGGTAATTTATTTAGTTTTAAAACTTATCTTAGTTACAGATTCTTTAATTTGGCTACTATTTTTAGCTGTTTACGGAGTAGATGCAGTTTGTACTATTTTGCATCGACTTTATTTGAAGCAAAATATTTTTGAAGCGCATCGACTGCACTTATATCAAGTTCTAAGTAATGAATATAAAATGCAACATCGATTAGTGGCTCTTTTTTATGCTTTAATGCAAAGTGGAATTTCTTTCTTAGTAATAACTATGTATCAAAAAATTGATGATCTAATTATTTTCATTAGTATAGTCATGCCTTTAATACTTATTTATTCATCAAAGTTTTATTTACTAAATCGAAACAATTTAAAATTGAAACATGAATCCTAAAATAATTCAGGGCGGTAAATTTTCAGATCATAGAGGAAGTATCTCTTATGTAAATGATTTTAGCTTTGCAGATATCGAAAGATTCTACATTATTACTAACACTGCGGAAAATCCGATTCGTGCATGGCAGGGACATAAATTAGACGCTAAAAATTTTTATTGTATTTCTGGAAGTTTTAAAATTCACTTTGTCAGGATTGATAATTGGGAAAATCCATCAAAAGATTTAATTGTTGAAACCGTTTTTGTGTCAGACTCTGATAGTAAAATAATTCATATTCCTTCAGGTTATGCAAATGCTATTGAATCTTTAGAGGAAAATTCAAAATTGATTTCATTTTCTACATTGCCATTGGCAAATGTAAGTGATGATGATGTTCGATATCCTTCAGATTACTGGCTTTTTAATAATGAAAAATAGCAGAATATATCTATCATTATCTCAAGAAAGTGGCTTTGAAGAGGAATATATCCAGAAAGCCCTAAAATCAAATTGGATTACTTCTGGCGGACCTAATGTGGATGAATTTGAAGGTCAATTGGAATATTATTTTAAAAATAAAAATTCTGTTGCAGCGTTAAATTCAGGAACGTCAGCCATACATCTGGCCTTAATTTTATTGGATGTCAAAGCTGGCGATGAAGTAATTTGTCAGAGTATGACCTTTTCAGCATCAGCTAATCCTATTTTATATCAGGGTGCAATTCCTGTTTTTGTAGATAGTGAAGCTGAAACCTGGAATATTTGCCCGGAACACATGGAAGCTGCTATAAAGGACAGAATAAAAAAAGGTAAAAAGCCTAAAGCTATAATTGCAGTTCATTTGTATGGAATGCCATATAAAGTAGAAGAGGTGCAAAGTGTGGCAGCAAAATACGAAATACCTATTATTGAAGATAGTGCAGAGGCTCTTGGTAGCAGTTACAAGGGAAAGAAATGTGGGAGCTTCGGATCTTTTGGGGTTTTGTCTTTTAATGGGAACAAAATTATTACAACGTCAAGCGGGGGAGCTTTAATTACAAATTCTAAAGAATTAAAAGAAAAAGCTATCTTTTATGCTACACAATCTAAAGATACAGCTGTACATTATCAGCATAGTGAAATAGGTTATAATTACAGAATGAGTAATATTTGTGCAGGAATCGGTCTTGGACAGATAAAGATATTAGAGGAAAACATTAAATTAAGACGAAACAATCATTTGTTTTACAAAGAAATTTTTAAAGAAATTACAAATGCAAAGCTTTTTGATAATCAAAACGAAGATTTCTTCTCTAATTATTGGTTAAGTACAATATTACTGGAAACAGAAGAAGAAAAAGAAAATTTAAGAATTGCGTTTGATGCAGCAAATATAGAAACCCGACCAGTTTGGAAACCGATGCACTTGCAGCCAATTTTTGACCGGTATCCATATTATGGAAGTGAAATATCACAAAAATTGTTTCAAAAAGGTTTATGTCTGCCGTCTGGATCAAATTTAACAAATAAAAATAAAAGCAGAATTGAGGAAGTTCTTGTCAATTTCTTTAAAAAGGATAGAAATTAAAATATGAAAATCGAAAAAACATTTATCGAAGATTTAGTAATTGTTGAACCAGCAGTTTTTGGAGACGAAAGAGGTTATTTTTTTGAATCATATAACAAAAGTAAGTTTAAAGATTTAGGAATTAATATAGATTTTGTTCAGGATAATCAATCCTATTCTAAAAAAGGAACTCTTAGAGGATTACATTACCAAAATCCCCCTTTTGCACAAACTAAATTAATTAGTGTTATAGAAGGAGAAATACTTGATGTTGTAGTAGATTTAAGAAGAGATTCAAATTCTTATGGAAAAACTTTTACGATTTTATTATCTGCAGAAAATAAAAAACAATTATTAGTGCCCAAAGGATTTGCTCACGGATTTTCAGTGATAAGTGAAACTGCTTGTGTAATGTATAAATGTGATCAATTTTATAATAAGGTCGCTGAGGGTGGGATTAATTATAATGATCCATATTTAAATATAGATTGGGGGATAAATCTTGATGAAGCAATAGTTTCTGAAAAAGATCAAATACTTCCATTTATAAATGATTGTAATAGCTTATTTTAATGAAAAAAATTCTTGTAACCGGAGCAACTGGACAATTAGGATCTGAACTTTTAGTTCTATCTACATCGTATAATAATTATGAATGGGTGTTTGCTAATCGATCGAAAGTTACATTGGATAATTTAGAATTGTTGAAATCTCAATTGGATACAATCAAGCCAAATATTATTTTTAATTGTGGTGCTTACACTCAAGTTGATAAAGCTGAATCTGAGAAAGAACTAGCCTTTACAGTAAACCATTTAGCAGTAGAACTGATTGCAAAATTTGCAGAGGAAAATGATGTTAAATTAATACATATCTCAACAGATTACGTATTTGATGGATCGTCATCAGTTGCTTTAGACGAGGAGGCACAAACAAATCCTATAAATGTTTATGGGAAAAGTAAGTTAGCAGGTGAAATCTCGTGTTTAAAAGAAAATCCTGAATCTATTATTATCAGAACTTCTTGGGTATTTAGCAAATTCGGGAATAATTTTGTTAAAACAATGCAGCGATTAATGCAGGAAAGAGATGAAATTAATGTTGTTAATGATCAGATAGGTTCACCTACGTATGCGACAGATTTAGCACAAGCTATGATTAATATCGTTGAATATTCAAAATGGGTTCCGGGAATTTACAACTATTCAAATGAAGGTGAAATTAGTTGGTATGAATTTGCTTTGGCAATTAAAGAGCTTAGGTCTTTTGAATGTAAGGTGGTAGGAATTCCATCAGCAGCTTATCCAACTCCGGCCAAGCGTCCTAATTATTCATTATTGGATAAAACAAAAATAAAATCAGTTTATAATTTAGAAGTTCCAAATTACATAGAAAGTTTAAAAAAAATGTTTATCTAAAAAAGATAGCACTAGAATTTTAGAACTTGAGAAATCAGAAATCTAAAATCAGAAATCTAAAATTAAGAAGTATGAAAGGAATTATATTAGCGGGAGGTTCTGGTACAAGATTGCACCCATTAACATTAGCAGTAAGTAAACAGTTAATGCCAGTGTATGATAAACCCATGATTTATTATCCATTATCAACTTTAATGATGGCAGGGATAAATGAAATTTTAATTATTTCAACTCCACACGATTTGCCTCATTTTAAGAAATTATTAGGTGATGGAAGTACAATCGGGTGCAAATTTAGTTACGCAGAGCAGCCAGATCCAAACGGATTAGCGCAGGCCTTTGTCATTGGTGAAGAATTTATTGGAAATGATAAAGTAGCTTTAGTCTTGGGAGATAATATTTTCTTTGGAACAAATATGCAGCAATTATTAAAAGATAATGCTGATCCGGAAGGTGGTGTTGTTTTTGCTTATCATGTATCTGATCCGGAAAGATATGGTGTAGTAGAGTTTGATGAAAATAAAAATGCAATATCCATAGAAGAAAAGCCGTTAGAACCAAAATCTAATTATGCCGTTCCAGGATTGTATTTTTATGATAATTCTGTTGTTGAAATCGCTAAAAATATTCAACCAAGTGCTCGTGGTGAATACGAGATTACAGATGTAAATAAAGTTTATTTGGGAAAAGGGCTTTTAAAAGTAGGCATTTTGAGTCGTGGTACTGCCTGGCTTGACACTGGTACATTTAATAGTTTAATGCAGGCGGGACAATTTGTTCAGGTCTTAGAAGAAAGACAAGGATTAAAGGTAGGCTGTATTGAAGAAATTGCATGGAGACAGGGATTTATTGATGATGCAAGACTTGAAGAATTAGCTCAGCCTTTACTTAAATCAGGTTATGGAACTTACTTATTAGAATTTTTGAAACAAAAGAAAAAAGGTGTTAAAATTTAATTTGCATTTTTTAGCAATCATTTAAAACCTTTAATTTGTATTTTTGTATAAAGTTCGAATTATACTTACTTAAATAAAAGCTCAATTGAATACAGATAAACCAAATAATATAGCTTCTTTGCTACATACAACATTTTCGCCAAGGAATCTTAGAGCAAACATAAATAATCTTAGCTACCTGCCGAGATGGATAATTGTGGCTATTGATGTAATGGTTCTGTTCTTTTCTTTTTCTTTTACGTATTTACTTTTCGAAGGAACTGCAATAGGCTATATCATAACTTCTCACGATTTCTATTTTGTAGCCAGTTTAATCCTTGTTAATATATTCTTCTTTTGGCTTTTCAGGACCTATTCTGGAATTATACGACACTCCTCCTATATTGATGCTATAAAGCTTTTGTTTTCTCAGATGTCAGTTTTGGTTTTTTTCTTGTTTATAAATTTGGTTTTCGAATTATATACAGGCCATAAGGCATTTTTAAACACGGCACTTTTTATCAATCTGGTTTTATCTTTTTGCGGTCTGTTTTTATATCGTGTAATCGTAAAACAGACTTTCGAAATGTACTTTTCAGAAAAGGCCACAACAAAGTTGGTGCGAACAGTTATTTATGGTACAGACGCAAATGCAATTTCTGTAGCAAACGCCTTGAAATTCGAAACACCTTCGCGATTTAAAATTGTGGGTTTTGTAGATAAAAACAATCAGAATGCGTCCAAGAGAATGTTGGATCTTCCCATACTAATCTTAAGAAAAAAACTGCCGGCCTTGATGCGTTCCGTCGCTGCAGAGGGAGTAATTATTGCAGATAAAAGTTTAACGAAGGATGAACAACTAGTCATAGTTGATCAATGTTTGGAATTTAATTACAGAGTATATACTGTTCCATTAATTTCCGATTGGGAAAATCAAAAAGAAATTTCTCAAAAAGTAAAAAATATTCAGATTGAGGATTTATTGGAGAGAAAACCTATCGTTCTGGATAGTAAATCTATCTCTAAGCAACTAAAAGATAAAACTATTTTGATTACAGGTGCTGCCGGATCAATTGGTAGTGAGATCGTAAGACAGGTTTTGAATTTTAATCCAAAGAATGTTATTATTCTGGATCATGCAGAAACGCCCCTGCATAATTTGTGTTTAGAAACGCAGTCAATGAATATGAGCGCCAAAATTGTTGCTGTAATTGCAGATGTACGCAGTAAAAAAGCATTAGAAAAAGTCTTTAAAAGCTATAATCCACATGTTGTTTTTCACGCTGCCGCTTATAAACACGTGCCTCTGATGGAGGAAAATCCCTCTCAGGCTATTCAAACCAATATCAAAGGGACAAAGAACCTGGCAGATTTAGCCTGCAAATATAGAGTAAAGAAATTTGTGATGGTTTCCACAGATAAAGCTGTTAATCCTAGTAACGTAATGGGAGCAAGCAAGCGTATTGCTGAAAAGTACGTACAGTCTTTATTCTTGAAAAATCAAAAAGAAAATGTGGAAGGCGGAACCAAATTTATCACAACACGATTTGGAAATGTGTTAGGTTCAAACGGATCAGTGGTTCCATTGTTTACCAAACAAATTGCCGAAGGAGGTCCGGTTACAATAACGCATCAGGATATTATTCGTTATTTTATGACTATACCAGAAGCTTGTCAGTTGGTACTGGAAGCCGGAGCTATGGGGAACGGAGGTGAGATTTATATTTTTGACATGGGTAAACCGGTTAAAATTATTGATCTTGCTAAAAAAATGATTAAGCTGGCAGGTTTCATTCCTGATAAAGAAATAAAAATTAAGATTGTTGGTCTAAGACCCGGAGAAAAGCTTTATGAAGAGTTATTAAATGATACCTCTAAAACGCTTCCGACATATCATAATAAAATCATGATTGCACAGGAAATCCAGGATGAATATGAAAACCTGCATATTGATGTAGATGAACTTATAGGAATTGCCGATTTCTATGAAAATGATGATATTGTAACTAAGATGAAAAAAATTGTTCCCGAATTTAAAAGTATGAATTCGACATTTGAAGTTTTAGATAAATAAATGTAGGAATAATAATAATTCAAATATATAATCAAAAGGTGTTTTTTTAAAACGCCTTTTGACATTTTTAAACAATTTTTAAAATGTTAAAAATCTTGTTAATTTTTTAATTTCAACGATTTTTATTCTTTCTAAATGGATTCTAAAAGTACAAATGACTGGTTGTTTGAAATAACACCAAAAAACAATTTTTTCTCTCTTAATCTCAGAGAAATTTGGCAGTACAGAGATTTATTATTGCTCTTTGTCAAAAGAGATATAATAACCGTATACAAACAAACTGTTTTAGGGCCGTTATGGTATTTGATCCAGCCCTTGTTTACCTCGATAACTTTTACGATAATTTTTAATAATGTTGCCGGAATTAATACAGGAACCGTTCCTCCTTTTTTATTTAATTTGGCAGGAATTACGGTTTGGAATTATTTTACATCATGTCTAAATGGAACTTCTGATACTTTTAAGGCTAATGCAAATATATTTGGAAAAGTATATTTTCCGCGAATTATAACACCGCTTTCCGTCGTCATTTCAAACCTGATTAAATTCGGAATTCAATTTTTTATTTTTCTTTTTTTTTACGTTTTCTATTACTTTCAGGGTGCAACCTTAAATTTGAATGGATGGATAGTTTTGTTTCCTATTTTAATACTAATCATGGGGGTTTTAGGACTTGGCTTAGGAATGTTAATATCCTCTATGGTTACAAAGTATCGTGATTTTAGCAATCTGGTAAGTTTCGGTATACAATTATTAATGTATTTATCAGCTGTAATGTATCCTATGGAACTTATCAAGGAAAAGATACCCAAATTTGGATGGATTGTAGCATATAATCCCTTAGCATATATTATAGAAACTTCGAGATTTATGCTTTTGGGTGTTGGCAGCGTCTCGATTTTAGGTTTACTGTATACATCAATAGTGACATTAGCAGTTTTTTTTGTCGGTCTTTTGATTTTTAATAAAACCGAAAAGAATTTTATAGATACCGTTTAAGTTTTAATTATAGTAATTCAAAATTGGAAAAAGATATTATTTTAAAAGCCACAAATATTTCTAAACAATACCGTTTAGGACAGGTGGGAACGGGAACCTTAAGTCACGATATCAATCGCTGGTGGCATAAAATTAGAGGGAAAGAAGATCCTTATTTGAAAATTGGTGAAGTAAATGACAGATCAACCAAAGGAACTTCAGACTACGTTTGGGCTCTTCAGGACATCAATTTTGAAGTCGAACGAGGTGAAGTTTTAGGAATAATAGGAAAAAATGGTGCCGGTAAATCTACGCTTCTTAAAATACTTTCTAAAGTTACAGCCCCAACGACGGGAAGTATTAAATCCCGTGGAAGAATAGCTTCGCTTCTTGAAGTTGGAACAGGTTTTAACGGTGAAATGACAGGAAGAGAAAACATATACCTTAACGGTGCTATTCTGGGAATGACCAAAAAAGAAATTTCTTCTAAACTGGATGAAATTATCGAATTCTCAGGTTGCGAACGTTATATTGACACTCCTGTAAAAAGATACAGCTCGGGAATGACAGTGCGTTTAGCATTTGCGGTTGCTGCTTTTCTGGAACCTGAAATTTTAGTTGTAGATGAGGTTCTGGCAGTTGGCGACGCTGAATTTCAGAAAAAGGCAATTGGTAAAATGCAGGATATTTCTAGGGGTGAGGGACGGACTGTATTGTTTGTTAGTCATAATATGGCAGCTGTAAAGAGTTTATGTACAAAAGGACTCGTTTTAATTAACGGTACAGTTGCTATGGGTGGGACTGTAGAAAAAGCAGTAAATTATTATTTGAGTCAGGATTCTGAATCAATGAATAGAAAAGTCTTTTCTAAAGAATACGATAAAAAAGAATTTATACTTCATGAAATTAGTTTGAACCCCATTGGTAAATCATCTGAAGAACCATTAGATGAATTTCAGGAAATTGAAATTAATGTTTTGCTTACTCTAAAAGATGATATTAAAAAGCTGCATTTAACATTAGTTTTAAATAATGATTTTGGTGAAGCTCTTTTTACTTTTTCTCATTCAAATAACGATTTAAGGCTTAGCAAAGGCGTAAATAAGATTAAATGTAAGTTCCCAAAAGGGTTTTTAAATATTGGAACATATTTTTTATCACTTTATATGATTGAAAATGCAAAATCAAGTCTTTTTGTAGAGAAAGATATTATGTCATTTGCTATCCAGGAAGGTGAAAGACCACTTGGTTCATGGATGGGGAAAGAGCCAGGTTTTATAAAACCAAATTTTGACTGGTCAATAGAAGTTAATTAAATGAAAAAGAAATTAAAAAAAACCGCCAAATTATTTCTGAAAAAAATAGGCTACAGTTTTCATAAAGCAAATTCTGCTAATGCGACTGAATCTTCTATCACTAGTGGTAAAGATTATTTGTTGCTTAATTTTTATAACACTTTAAATGTTTTTGGCTTTCTTCCTAAGCATATTGTTGATATTGGGGCTAATCATGGAACATGGACTCGAGAAGCTCTAAAACATTTTCCAGATGCTTATTATACTTTATTAGAGCCTCAGGAATGGTTGAAAAAGTCTTTTACGGATATTTTAGAGAATTCAAAAGTTCAGTTTCATCCAGTTGGAGCAGGAGAGAAAAATGGCAAGTTTTCTTTTACAATAGTAGACAGAGATGATAGCTGTTCTTTTAGATATACAGAAAAAGAAGCATTAGAAGCAGGATTTAAGCAAATAGAACTTCCTGTTGTCACATTGAACGATTTACTTTCTGAAAGTAAACTCCCTATTCCGGATATTATTAAAATAGATGCAGAGGGATTAGATATAGAAGTTTTAAAAGGATCTTCTAATTTTTTTGGAAAAACTGAGATATTTATGATCGAAGCTGGAGTTGTAAACAAATCCTTTGACAATTCATTCTTAAAACTTATAAATTATATGGATGGAAATGGTTATAGATTATTTGAAATTACAGATTTAAACAGACCTTTCTCAGTAAATGTATTATGGCTGGTAGAACTTGTTTTTGTTAAAAAGAATGGATTTATCGATTCACAAAAAATAATTTAATGATTCCGGTAACTAAGACTTTTTTACCTCCATTAGAAGAATATAACAAGTACTTAAAAAGAGCTTGGGACAAACAGTGGCTTACAAACAGAGGAGAGTTGGTATTAGAACTCGAGCAAAAATTAAAGAAACATTTAAATGTTTCTAATATTATTGCGACAAATAATGGTACATCACCATTACAAATAGCGCTAAAATTGTTAGGTAATCAGGGAGAGATTATTACTACCCCTTTTAGCTATGTTGCGACATCTGCCGCAATAGTTTGGGAGAATTGTACGCCTGTTTTTGTAGATATTCATCCGGAATATTTAACAATAGATGAAACCAAAATCGAGGCAGCTATTACTCCAAAAACAACTGCTATATTAGCAACACATGTTTTTGGAAATCCATGCGACGTAGAAGCAATAGAAGCAATAGCTCAAAAATATAATTTAAAAGTAATCTATGATGCCGCTCACGCTTTTGGTGTGACTTATAAAGGCAAATCACTTTTTGAATATGGAGATGTAAGCACTTGTAGTTTTCATGCTACAAAATTATTCCATACAGGTGAAGGCGGTGCAATGTTTACAAGGGATTCTGATTTGTATAAAAAATTGTTTTACAGCCATAATTTTGGACATGACGGACCTTTAGCCTTTCATGGTATAGGAATAAATGGTAAAATGTCAGAGTTACAAGCCGCTCTAGGACATGCAATTTTTCCATATATCGAAAAAATAATTTCAGAAAGAAGAGCTATAGTAGATTTTTACGATAATAATTTGAATTTTTGTAAAATCAAATCGCTAAAAATCCGAAGCAATACAAATTGGAATTATAGTTATTATCCAGTAATTTTTGAAAGTGAATCAAAGTTACTAGAAGTATTAGAAATACTTCATTTTAATAATATTTTTCCTCGCCGTTATTTTTATCCATCTTTAAATACACTTAACTACGTTAAAGAATCAAAAATGAAGAGATCTGAAAATATAAGTGCAAGGATACTTTGCCTTCCATTATATGTTGGTTTATCTAAGCATACTCTAGAACAGTTAATAGGTTTCATCAATGAAAAGTTAAAATGAGGATAGCAATAATGCAACCTTATATTTTTCCTTACATAGGATACTTTAAATTAATTAATGAAGTTGATACTTTTGTTCTTTTTGACGACGTCAATTTTATAAAAAAAGGCTGGATAAATCGAAATAATATTCTGGTAAATAAGAAAGCTTTTTTATTTACAATTCCTGTTAAAGGAGCAAGTCAAAATAAATTAATCAACGAGATGCAAATTGATGACCAAAGTTATTGGAAACAAGATTTTTTGAAGACTATTTTACAAGCTTATTCAAAGGCGCCATTTTTTCACCATGTATATCCTGTCATACAGCAAATTATCGAATATCCTGAAAATGATATTTCAAAATTTATCTTACATTCTATTAAAGTAATCTGTGGTTATATTAAAATAAATACCGAAATAATTCTTTCTTCTGATATACAAAAAAATAATACTATCAAAGGTCAAGATAAAATTATACAGATTTGTTCAAAACTTAAAGCAACAGAATATATCAATGCATCAGGCGGGAAAACATTATATAATGAAAATGAATTTTTAGAAGAAAATATTTCACTAAAATTTTCAGAATCTCCTCAAATAATATATACACAATTTAAAAATGAATTTATAGCCAATTTATCAATAATTGATGTTATGATGTTCAATCCTTCTGAAGCCATACTTGATTTTTTAAACATTTGATTGCATGAAGAAATATAAAAAAATAATTGACCATTACGAGAATTGTTTAGATAAGTATGGAGACAATCATTTAGGTGTTGATTGGCCTAATAAAGAAGATGCTAATAAACGATATAAAGTTATGTTAGATATTATTAAATTTAATGAAGATTATTATAAAAAGGTATCTGTGTTAGATTTTGGATGTGGTACAGCTCATCTTCTAGATTATGTTCAAGAAAATAAAATTAAAAATATTGATTATTTTGGTTTAGATATTTCTCGAAAATTTATTGATGTTGCAAAAGGTAAGTACCCAAATAATATTTTTTATTGTTTAGATATATTAGATACTGAGATGTCGCTAAACAATTTTGATTATATAATTATGAACGGGGTCTTCACGGAAAAAAACTCAATGACTACCAATGAAATGTGGCAATATTTTATTAAAGTTATTAAAATTATTTTTACCAAAGCGAACAAAGGCCTTGCTTTTAATGTAATGTCAAAAAATGTGGATTGGGAAAGAGAGGATCTATTTCATGTTTCGCACGATAAATTGACAAAATTTTTGTGTAATGATTTAACCAGAGATTATATCATACGAAATGATTATGGATTATATGAATATACTGTTTACGTTTTAAAAAAGTAATTGTATGGCAAAAATTATAATTTTTGGTATTCAGGATTTTGCGGAATTAGCGTATTACTATCTACAAAATGATTCTGAACATGAAGTAGTGGCGTTTAGTGTAAATAGAATTTTTTTGCCAGAAAATAAAATGTTTAATGGATTACCTGTTGTTCCATTTGAAGATGTGGAAAATAATTATTCAACAAAAGAATTTAAATTTTTTGCTCCAATGGCGCCGCAAAAAATGAATAAATTGCGAGAAGGCATTTATAATAGTATTAAAGCGAAAGGCTATAATTTGATAAGTTATATAAGCACTAGAGCTACAATATTTAATAGCACGATAGGAGAAAACTGCTTTATTCTGGAAAATAATACAATTCAACCCTACACAACAATTGGTAATAATGTTATTTTATGGAGTGGTAACCATATCGGTCATCACAGCGTCATAAAAGATCACGTTATGTTTACTTCTCACGTAGTATTATCAGGTCATTGTATTGTTGAAAATTATTGTACGTTTGGAGTAAATTCAACTATTAGGGATGGGCTTACAATTGCAGAAGGTACTTTCGTAGCAATGTCTGCAAGTATTATTAAAAATACCGAATCTTGGAGTATATATAAAGGTAATCCAGCAATAAAATCTGAGATAAAAAGCCACAAAATATAGTTTAATATGTGGAATAAAGTAAATTTAATATATAACGTGAAAGGAGAGTATGATTGGAATAAGAGTCATGCTCAAGTGCCTGTTGCAGATATACTAACTGACAGAATTCGAATTTATTATGCTACTAGAAATGTCAAAGGTCAAAGTAACGTTTCGTTTATCGAAGTAGATAAGGAGAACCCGGAAAAAATTCTATTCGAAAACCCTAAACCATTATTAGAGTTAGGTAATATTGGAACATTCGATGATTCAGGTATAATGCCTTCTTCAATTATCACTATCGGTAGCAAAAAATTTTTATATTATATAGGTTGGACAACGCGACAAACTGTCCCATTTCAAAATGCAATTGGACTTGCTATAAGTGAAGATGAAGGCTTAACATTTAATAAAATTTCAGAGGGTCCAATTATTTCAGTAAATCATATTGAACCTTATTTTTCCGGAACTGGATATGTAATCCAAGATAATGGAATTTTTAAAATGTGGTATTTATCTTGTGTCAAATGGGAATTAATAGATAATAGGCCGGAACCAATATATAATATAAAATATGCCGAGTCCTCGGATGGAATTAATTGGAAACAAACAGGTGCAGTAGCAATAGAATTAAATGATGACGAAGGTGGATTAGTGAGTGCCTCTGTTATAAAGATCGACAATATTTATAAGATGTGGTTCGGAAAAAGAAAAAAAAAGGATTACAGAGACAATTCTGCGAATTCGTATAGAATCGGATATGCTGAATCAATTGATGGGATTAATTGGTTAAGAAAGGATGATATGGCTGGTATAGATATTTCTAACAGCGGATGGGATTCGGAAATGATTTCATATCCCTATGTTTTTAAAAATCAAAATAATTTATTTATATTATATAATGGGAATGGATTTGGTAAAACCGGATTTGGATATGGAATTTGGAAATAAATATACTCCGTTCGTAGCTATATGGATGGTAACATATAACCACGGTAATTTTATTTCCCAAGCTATTGAATCTGTACTAAAGCAAAATACCAATTTCAGTTTTAAACTTTTTATTGGAGAAGACAATTCTGACGATGATACCAGGGAAAAATGCATAGCTTTTAAGAAAAATAATCATAATAAAATAGAGATCTTTTTAAATGATACAAATTTAGGACCTAATAAAAATGCAAAACGAATTTATAAGGAATGCTTTAGTAGTGGAGCAAAATATATTTTCTTAATTGAAGGCGATGACTATTGGACCGACCCCTTTAAACTGCAAAAACAAGTAGATTTTTTAGAAGCAAACCCTGATTATGCAATTTGTTATCATAAAGTGCAAGTATTAGAAGATGGGGTCTTGCAAGAAGATACTATTACAGCAGAAGTTCCCGAAACAACAACAATAAAAGATTTGGCCAGAGGTAATTATATACATACTTGTAGTGTCGCCTTTAGAAATAATTTATTCGAAAAACTTCCTGACTATTTTGACAAATCTCCTATTGGAGATTATTTTCTACATATGCTGAATGCCCGTTATGGAAAAATTAAATTTTTAGACGAATATATGGGAGTGTATAGATTGCATGAAACTTCAGTTTGGTCTTCTAAAAAGCAAGAGAAAAGAAATCAAGTTTGGTTAACGTTTTTAAAAAGAATCAGAAAAAATTTTGATCAGGACGTAAAAGAAATTCTTGATATTCAAATAAACCAATTTGAAAATCTACGAAAAAAAAGAAGGTTAGAATTTTTTAAACAGGTCGCAAAGCGTTTTTTATTTATTAAATAAGTATAGATAAAGTGTCAACAAAGTTTCCTTTGATTTCGGTTATAGTTCCTAATTATAATCATGAAAAATATCTTAAACAACGTTTAGATTCTATTTTCAATCAAACATATCAAAACTTTGAAGTAATTATTTTAGATGACTGTAGTACAGATAATAGTCGGAATATTTTAATTGAAGCTGCAAAAAATCCAAAAGTAACTCATTTAGTTTTTAACGAAAAGAACACAAAAAATACTTTTACACAATGGAGCAAAGGTATTTCGCTGGCGAAGGGAGAATATATCTGGATAGCAGAATCTGATGATTTTTGTGACTCTGATTTTATTGAAATGGTGATTCGGCCACTCTTAAAAAATTCGAACACAACTTTGTCTTTTTGCCAATCTCACCGAGTTAATCAGCACGGGGAAATAACCGGTAATTGGATTTCACATACGGACAGTCTGACACCGGATTTTTTTTCGAAAGATTTTGTTATGGACGGTAACGCTTTTATTGAAAAATTTTTAATCTTCAAAAATGTTATTCCAAATGCCAGTGCAGTACTATTTAGAAAGTCTATTAAACTTGAAAAATACTTACAAATCGCATACGAACTTAGATATTGTGGCGATTGGATATTTTACACCAAAGTGATTTCGAACAATAAAATAGCTTTTATAACGAATAGTTATAATTCTTTTAGATATCATGATACAAGTGTAATAGCTACAGCTGTCCAGGAAAGATCAAGAATTGATATTATCGATATTGATTTTAATATGAGAGCAGAAATAATCCAATTTCTTAGACGTAAAAAAATATCTAATGAGCGTAATGTAATTTTAAAAAACAATCAAATTGTAAAATCTTTAAAATATGAACAAAGCCTTTTACTGATAAAAAACAATCAGAAATTAAAAGGTTTTACTGTTTTAATTAGCGTTTTCGATGAATTCCTGAAAAAATATAAATTCAGAAAGAATCTGATGATAAAACTAAAGAGATTAATTTCATGATTTCAATAATTATTTGTTCAAGAACTAAAACAATCTCTGATCGGTTATTTCATAATCTGGATGAAACTATTGGTTGTAGTTACGAATTAATTATTATCGATAATTCTAAAAATGAGTATTCTATCTTTGAAGCCTACAATAAAGGTCTCGAGGAAAGTAAATCTGAAATTGTATGTTTTATCCACGACGATATTAATATCCTTACAAAAAACTGGGGTGCAATTTTAATGGATATCTTCAGTAAAAATAAAAACATTGGATTAGTCGGAGTTGCAGGTTCAAAAAGTAAAACGAAAATGCCATCTGCCTGGTGGGATTCCTATAAGGAAAATTTGAGCATGAATATAATCCAGTTCTTTTCGGATGGAAAAAAAACACACTGGAACGAAGGTTTTGATTATGGTGATTTACAAGAAGTAGTCGCAATCGATGGAGTTTTTATGGCAGCAAAAAAAATAGAGTCAATTTCATTTAATACCCAATTGTCAGGCTTCCATAATTATGATATGAATCTTTCTTTAGAATATTTAAAAAATGAGTACAGCGTCATGGTTACCAATAAAATTTTATTAGAACATTTTTCTATTGGTGCGTTGGATAAATCCTGGTGTCTGTCTACTTTACAAATTCATAAATTATACAAAGAATTATTACCTTTAAGTAAATCAGATCATTTGTTGTCGAAGAATATTGAATTTAATAATGGAGTAAAATTTGTTACTAAATTACTTGAATTTAATATTAAAAAACCAGCATTTTTTTTATGGCTGAGGTTATTTCAAATTAAGCCATTCAGTAAATTTCATTTCTATTTTCTGCAAAAAATATTTAAATAGATGCTGGCAATAGTTATTCCATATTATAAAATTGAATTCTTCGAGGATACTCTAAACTCTTTAGCAAGCCAAACAGACAAGCGTTTCAAAGTATATATTGGAGATGATGCAAGTGCAGATAAACCAGATTATTTACTGGAAAAATTTGAAGGCCGATTTGATTTTAAATATCATAGATTTGAACAAAATCTGGGTAAATTTTCTTTAACAAAGCAGTGGGAACGGTGTATACTTTTAACCCAAAATGAAAAATGGTTAAAGATTTTAGGAGATGATGATGTGCTGGATGAAAATACAGTTAAATTTTTCTACGAAAATTTAGAAGAAGTTGAGAAAAAAGAGCTTAGCGTAATTCGGTTTGCGACCCAAAAAATTGATGCAGACGGGAAAAATATTTCACAAATTTTTGAACATCCAAAAATTGAAAGATGTACTAATTTTTTATTTAATAAGACAAGAAGTTCGTTGAGCGAATATATTTTTAGAAAGTCGGAATTTGATAAGCTGAAGTTTCAAAATTTTCCGCTGGGATGGTTTTCAGATTTTTTGGCTGTTTTTGAGTTTTCAAATTATGGTAATATTTATTCAATAAATAATTCTGTAACCTTTGTAAGGATTTCAGAGTTTAGTATTTCTGGAAATAATGATTCAATTAAAAAAAAGCTGCATGCAGAATTTGAGTTTTATACCTATTTATTAAATTATAAATCTCAATACTTTACCGCCCCTGAGATAGATGAATTATTTCACAGAATGAATAAATGTTATATAAATAACAAAAAGGAGTTTGTGTTATTTTTTAGGATTTCAAAAATATATTTTAAGAAGAAACTATTTAGAGAGTACATTTTATTTCTCAAAGAATTAGTACATCTTACAAAACAAAATTATAAGATAAGGTAACATGCGTGAGGGGGAAAATCTTTCAAAAGATATTTTGACAGCGAGTTCTGATTCCTGCCACAGGGTCATAATTCCGTTATATATTCCGGAAGAAGAGGAGTATTATAAAGATTCTTTTAAATTATTTGAATACTGTCTAAAATCAATTCACAAAACTTCAATTTCAAATCTTAAGGTCTCAGTTGTAAGCAACGGAAGTTCTGATTTGGTAAATGCTAAATTGCTTGATCTGTACAAAGAGAAATATATTGATGAACTAATTATAGAGAAGGAAAATATCGGCAAAATAAACAGTGTATTAAAAGCATTAAGAACGGCTCAGGAAAGATTGATAACAATTACAGATGCCGATGTTTTATTTGATAATAACTGGGAAAAAGAGGTTTTGAATATTTTTGAAGAATTCCCCAAAGCCGGATCGGTAAGTCCTGTTCCCGTTTTTAGAACTCATTTCAGATTAACCAGTAATATTTGGTTTGATAATTTGTTTTCGTCACGATTAAAATTTCTGCCGGTACCAGATCCTGAAAGTATGGAATTATTTGCAAAAAGTATTGGCTGGTCATTCTTAGATATAATTTACAGGGAATTTATTGCAACATTAAAAAGTAAAAATGGCAAGATAGCTGTGTTAGGAAGCTCGCATTTTGTTTGTACATATAAGAGAGAAATTTTTTCTCAAATGCCAAAAAATAATAGTGTCTATAAATTAGGTGGGGACAGCGAATATTTATTTACAGATCTTCCTGTAATAAAAATGGGTGGTTATCGCCTGGCAACTTATAGCAATCATGCATTTCATCTGGGGAACGTTTTCGAAGACTGGATGGAGAAAAAATTTAATGACTTAAAAAATCAGGACAAAGGATTTTGTAATACCGATCAAATAAAAACTTTAAAGCCAAGGAAAGCATATTACCTTTTTACCGAAAAATTTTTTAAAAGAATATTACTTAATAAGCAATTTAAGAAAAAGATCCTGAAATATAAAGGTTTAACAGAGAGTCAAATCGCTGAATTATAACAGATGTTTATTTTTAAGGATTTTTAAAATAGTATTACATTATATTAATTACCGCTATAACTAAATATTACTCAATTTTCAGACAAAAATAATCAATTTAAAAGTTCAATTTTTACCAATGCTAACTATAGTTTTAACCAATCGTAATCGCGAGCTTGCTATTGTAAAAAAGTGCCTCGATTCTTTAAAACAACAATCTGATAAAGATTTTGAATTGTTCCTGGTTGATTATGGTTCAAATGAAAATTATCTGGCAGATTTAAAACAATTAGTTCAGGGATATCCTAAGATAAAATTTATATCTTGCAGAGTTTCATTACAATTATGGAACAAATCCAGGGCTATAAATATTGCGTTGAAAAAATGCAGAACAGACTTTTTCTTTGTCGGAGATATTGATATGCTTTTTCATACCGATTTTGTAAAAACGCTTCACCAATGTAAGAGTACAAAAACAGCAACTTATTTTCAGGTTGGTTTTTTAAGCAAAGAAGAAACACATCAAAATAAAGATTTTCAAAACTCTTCCTATAGTTTTCTTTCACAAAAAGAAGCGACAGGAATGACATTGTATCCTACTGATTTATTAAAGGAAATTAATGGTTACGACGAATTTTATCATGGTTGGGGTGCAGAAGATACAGATGTACACATCCGATTACGTAATTTGGACGTAGAAGTAAAATTCTATCAGGAAGATATTCTTTTAAAACACCAGTGGCATCCTAAAAATTACAGAACGCATCAAAGTAAAGATCCTTTTCATTTTCAATTAGAAAAAATTAATTATTCTTACATACAATTAACCCAGGCTTTAAATAAGACTACAGTAAATTTAAACGCTCCATGGGGGACTGTACCCGATCAAAATCATTACTTGAAGTTGTCTCAAAATCCAGATTTTTTATGGGAGATATCGCCTGTAAAGTCGCAGATCAATGCCTTTATGGCACAATTAAATAATTCCAAAGATCAAATTATTTCATTAATTGTTAAAGATGCCAATAGCGGCGAAAAAAATAAGCAGAAATTAAAAAAGGTACTGCGAAAAAAAGCGATCGATTTCCTGTCGCTAAAAGAGGTTAATAACATTCTTTTGCAGGAAATAGTTATTCATTACAGAAATTTACCGTACAAATATTTTTTCGATACAGTAAAAAAAGAAATTCACTTTACAATTTATTTTCCATAATGAAAATCCTAATGGTTGCCATTCCTTCGTCACATTTTTTTAGTTGGTCCGACCAACTTCGGAACTCCGGTCATGAAGTATATTGGTTTGATATTACAGGCATGAGCAGCTATGCAGAAAGGATCGATTGGGCAGCTCAAAAAATAAACTGGAAGATGAAATGGGATTTTCCGGGAAGGATTTTTATCAAGCGCAATTTTCCAAAGTTATATCGGTTTCAAAGCCTCTTTAATAACCATAAAACTGAGGTGATTTTTGAGCAATATCTCCAAGAAGTGCGACCAGATGTAGTTCATAGTTTTGCATTGCAGTTGTCTTGTTTACCTATTTTAAATGTAATGAATAAGTATAAAGATTTGAAATGGACTTTATCATCTTGGGGAAGTGATATTTATTACGCTAAAGAAATTGGAATTCAGGAAGGGAAATTAACAGAATGCCTGAGAAGAATGGACTTTCTAATTACAGATTGCAGCAGAGATTACAGGATTGCTGTTGACAAAGGCTTTACTAAAAAATATTTAGGAGTTTTGCCCGGAAATGGAGGAGTTGGTTTTTTTGACGATGAAATTATCCCAGTTCGGCAAAGAAAAATTATACTTATTAAAGGGTATAATGATGAAATTGGAAGAGGAATCAATATTATTAAAGCATTTGATAAAGAATTAATATCGTTACTGGATAAATTTGAAGTGTTTATTTTTGGTGCCGATGAAGACATAAAAAAGTACGTAACAGAAAATGAAATTTTTAAGAATCTGAAAATTAAGGTTCGCTTAAAAAGTGAATTTATTTCTAATAATGAATTACTTAGACTGATGGGTAAAAGTTATATTTATATTGCTAATAGTCTTTCGGATGGTATTCCCAATGCACTGATAGAAGCAATGGGGATGGGGGCATTTCCCATTCAGTCAAACCCCGGAAATGTTACAGAAGAAATTATTCAAAATGGAATCAACGGATTTTTAATAAATAATCCCGAAGATATTTTCGAAATAAAAAACGCAGTTATGAATGCTTTAAAAAGCGAAAAAGTAATTGCTGCTGCTTTCCTGCATAATACAGAAACAGTCAAAAATAAATACAACAGATTAAAAGTTAGAAAAGAGATTTTAAAGGTATATGAAGAAATTGCTGATTAGGCTAATAAACAAAATAAAAAGTTTTCTCAAGCCCTCCAAAAAAGAAACTATTTCTGAAAACAGATTAGAGACTATTGCCACATTAAGGCAACAAAAGAAATCAGACATCGAAAGATGGAGTCTGAACGAACAACTTTTTGAGGATTGGAATGAAAGAACAAAAATTCTGGGAGACTTTATAAAGCCGAAAGCCAAAATTATTGAGTTTGGCGCCGGTAATATGTTTCTTAAAAATTATTTGAAAAATTATTCAAAATATACACCTTCAGACATTATAAAAAGATTTGACGAAACAGTGGTGGCCGACCTTAATGAAACTCTTTCTATAAATTTATCGGATTATGATACTGTTGTATTTAGTGGCGTTTTAGAATATGTTTACGATATAGAAAATATTTTCAGTCAGGTTACTCCAGAAATTCAACAGATCGTTCTTTCGTACTGCTGCTCTGATATTGTAAAATTATCGAGGCCAATAAATGGATGGCTCAGCGACTATACACGAAAACAATTAATTGAGATATTCGAAAAGTATGATTTTGTAGTTCAGGATTATCAGGAGTGGAAACATCAGTCGATTTTTAACCTTATCAGAAAGTCAAATTTTATTTAATGAATCAAATAAAATTATTTAAAGCATCTTCATTTGCCTACACTCCTTTTGATAATTATGTGCAGGGAGATGTAAAATTTTTATCAGATAATGATATTATTATAGTGGATAATGTTGAGGATGCAGATGTAATAATTTCTCAGAACTATAAACACTTAAAAAAATATTTTTGGAGATTTCTACAAAAGAAAAAATTTTTAGTCTGGACACACGAACCAAGATTTGATACACATTTTAAAAGTCTTAAAACTATCTTTTTTGGATTAGTGAAAGTTCATTTTATGAATGTTTACACTCGCGATGTATTTGTTTCCAATTTATCTTTTATTGTGGAATTGATCAATAAAAAAGTACAGCCAATAACGGAGATAAATGGTAAAAAAGAAAAAAAAGCGGTTGCTTTAATGTCATACTATAATGGATTAAATGCTCCCATGATTATTAAAGATGAAATTAATATCGACTTAATAAGATTGCGTACCAGGGTCGCCATAGAAGGAAGTAAAAGTGCAATGATGGATGTATACGGTAAAGGATGGCCGGGAGGGATTTCTAAAGAAGATTCCAGAGAAGGAGATTGGGCAACAAGAAAAAAAAATATCTTAGAATTATATCAGTTTAATCTGTGTTTCGAAAATACAATAGCATTTAACTACATGACAGAAAAAATTTGGGATAGTATTGAAAATTATTGTTTGCCCATATATTATGGAAAAGGAACGAATGTTTATGCAATTTTTCCTGAAAATAGTTTTATTGATTATTCTAATTTTGAGAGTCCGTCTGAACTATTTAATTATATTGGCAAAATGACAGATGATGAGTACCTTTTGAGGCTAAATAAATGCATAGAGACATACAATTCTATAAGTTCTAACAATAAAGAAATTTCAAAACAGAAAAGAGTTCAGATGTTAAGTAAAATTGTAGAAAAATTAAAATTTATTTCAAGATCCTAAACTAGATTGAACTTCAAAACGAATGTTCTAAAAATATGATCAATCAATACAGAGAAGCATACAAAAAGATTAATAATTCAGCTAGTTATGCAGAATTAATATATCCATTAACGAATAGAGGCTTTTTTTCAGAAATAAACAATTTAGCCCTTGCTGTTTTATACTGTTTAGAAAATAATATAAAATTAAAGGTTTACACAAAATATTGGGTTGGGGGAAATTGGAATGACTATTTTAACCCAATTTTGAAAGAATATAAAGGCATTGTACCCATACCAAGAGATATTTTTGTTAAGCGAAGATATGATCCGATATATCGTATCTATCACAAGTACATAAAGAATAGAGAACTCATTCAGAATGGGATTTGGAATGAAATGGGAAGTAAGCAATTTATTGAAAAACATTTTTACTTTCCTGAATTAGGAATAGATGGAAGTATTTTTGAAGCTAAAAAGCAAATTTTTGATATAATTTTAGACTATAATAACGAAACTATTGAAGAAGTTTTTTCGCTTAGTCAAACCGATCTTAATTTCATACAGAACAGTTGCGGGATTCATGTAAGAAGGGGAGATAAAGTAAGTGGAAAAAGTAAAGAAGCAGAATTATTTGATGTTGCGGTTTACATAAATAAAATTAATGAAATAGGTGCCAACATTCAAAACATTACAGTATGCACAGATGATTTTGAGGTATTAAGAGATTTTGAGAAACATTTTCCAGAATTTAAATATCTAACTTTCTGCGAATTAAATCGTTCAGGGTATTTTCAATCAGATTATAATAAAACGGAAAATAAGGCCCAAAAAAGAGCCGAAGTAATCAATGTTTTGAAAGACGCAAATTTACTTATTAATTCAAAAGTATTTGTAGGTGCATATTCAAGTAACATTTCGAGATTTGTAGCAGTAATGCGAAATAATAAAGAATGTTATAGTTTAGATATCCACTGGACTCCGTCATAAATTAGACAACATAATATATTAATGTTTATATAGATGAAAAAAACAGCCATAATTCCACTACGAAAAAACTCAAAAGGAATTCCGGGAAAAAACAAAAAGAAAATGTTAGGCCGCCCGCTTTTTTCATGGGTTCTAACAGAAGCTGTTTTTTCTGAACTAGATGAGGTTTACGTTTTTACCGACGATCAGGAAATTATAGATTATATTAAAAGAGAATATTTTTGGACATCAAAAGTAAAAACACTTTTAAGGAATGATGAAAATGCCTCTGATACAGCTTCAACAGAAAGTGCAATGCTCGAATTTTCTTCACTAATAAAAAATGACTTCGATTTGTTATGTTTATTGCAGGCAACTTCTCCAATGACAAAAGCTGAAGATATCAATGCAGCGTTAAACGAAATCATTGTCAATAAAAAAGAATCGGCTTTAACTGTCGTAAATACACATCGTTTTATTTGGAATTCAGACGGAACTCCCAATAATTACGATGTTTTTAAAAGACCTAGGCGCCAGGATTTCGAAGGCTTACTGATCGAGAACGGAGCTGTATATGTTACTACAAAAGAAGCTTTTTTAAACTCAAAAAACAGAATTAGCGGAGAAATCGGATTAGTAAAAATGCCCGAAGAATCTCTTTTAGAAATTGATAGTTTGTCAGATTGGGATATTCTTGAAAAATTATTAGGAGATCGCCAAAAGAAAAATAAAGTTCATCAAAGAATAGACTATTTAGTTTTGGATGTCGATGGCGTTTTTACAGATGGATGTGTTTATTACGATGCTAACGGAGAAATGGCCAAAAAATTTGACATGCGAGACGGAATGGGATTAGAAATTCTAAGACAAAATAATGTTGAGGTTGTAGTAATGACCTCAGAAAATTCTGAGTTAGTTGCGCAGAGAATGAAGAAATTACAAATAAAACACACTTTTTTAGGTGTAAAAGATAAGTTTTCGTTTTTAAAACATTTTCTTTCAGAGAGAAATAGTAGTTTTGGCGCCGTTTCCTATGTCGGTGATGACGTAAATGATCTGGCAAATATTTGTAGTGTGGGCTGGTCTTTTACTCCTGCAGATGCGACAGATGTAGTTAAAGCAAATGCAGATTATGTTTTGACACACAATTCCGGAGCCGGAGCTATTAGAGAAACCTGTGAAATTTTATTAAAGTACAACAAACGTTATGAAGGAATTTAAAAAACCTTATGTGATTGCCGAAATTGGCTGTAATCATAAAGGTGAAATGGAAATAGCAAAAGAGTTAATTAAAATAGCAAAAATTTTCGGAAACGCAGATGCCGTAAAATTCCAAAAACGTAATAATAAAGAACTTCTTACTGAGGAGCAATATAACGCGCCGCATCCCAATTTCTCTAATTCGTATGGAGATACTTATGGTGAGCACAGAGAGTTTCTGGAATTTAATGTAGAGCAGCATTCAGAATTAAAAAAATATTGTGAGGAAATAGGAATCACCTATTCAACATCGGTTTGGGATACGACTTCAGCAAAAGAAATTGCACCTTTAAATCCGGAATTTATTAAGATTCCTTCGGCTTGTAACAATAATTTCGAAATGCTGGGTTGGCTTAGCGAAAATTATTCGGGAGAAATTCATATTTCTACCGGGATGACTACGAAAGACGAAACGGGTGTTCTGGTTGATTTCTTTACCGAAAAGAGAAGAAACAAAGATTTAGTTTTATACAATTGTACCTCTGGCTATCCCGTTCCTTTTGAAGACGTTTGTCTTTTGGATATTAATATTTTGAATCAGAAGTACGGACATCTTGTCAAACATATCGGTTTTTCGGGACATCATTTAGGAATTGCGGTAGACATCGCAGCTTACACATTGGGCGCCAATATTATCGAAAGACATTATACGTTAGACAGAACCTGGAAAGGTACAGATCATGCAGCTTCATTAGAACCAATGGGATTACGTAAACTTACCCGCGATTTAAATGCCGTTTATCAGGCTTTAACTTTTAAATCTTCGGATATTTTGCCAATTGAACAGATTCAGAGAGATAAGCTAAAAAATAAAAAGGTTTAAAATTTTATGTTCTTTTCAAACACAATCAGACTTTTTTGGTGGAATGAAAAAATCATTCAGAGAAAAGACAGAGAAAATTATGGAGATCTTCTTGGCAAATATCTTGTTGAGAAGATCTCCGGGAAAAAAGTTGTTTTTGCCTGGCCAAAAAAGTTTTCATTTTTAGATTGGTTTGCGCCTGTTTATGTTACCGTTGGAAGTATTTTGGCAAACGTAAATGAGAAGTGCATAGTATGGGGAAGCGGAATTATTGACCAGAAAACAAAAATAAATAATGCCGTTTTTTTAGCCGTTCGCGGTCCGCAGACCAGAAGATATCTTCTTGATCTTGCTTATAAGGTTCCGGAAATTTATGGTGATCCTGCTTTATTATTACCACGCTATTTTAATCCGGTAGTAGAAAAAAAATACAAATACGGATTTGTACCGCATTATAATGACTTTAAATTAGTTCAGAATTGGTTTAAAGATAATTCCGAAGTACATCTTATTGATTTGATGACCAATGATATTGAAGCAAAAACTATTGAATTTTTGCAATGCGAAAAAATTATTTCATCATCACTTCATGGTATTATCGTGGCTCATTCGTATAATATTCCGGCAGTTTGGCAGAAATTTTCAAATAAAGTTTTTGGAGATGATATAAAATATCAGGATTATTTCGAATCTGTTCATTTGCCGTTTTCTAAGCCCGAAATCAGACTTGAAAAATATTCTGAATCGGAATTGGAAAGACTTTTTGAGAACAATTTCAATCTTCCAAAAAGAGAAATTATAAATCGATTGTGCGATGGACTTCTGGAAGTTTGTCCTTTCAAAAAATAAACCTTTTTAAGGTCTTTAGCTTTTTATTTTAAATGAAAAAAAACATTTTTATCTTTTTACCGGATGGAGTCGGACTTCGAAATTTTGCTCTCACTTCTTTTAAGGATATAGGCGAAAAAAGTGGTTTTGATATTACCTATTGGAACAATACACCATTTTCGATAACTGAAAAACTAGGTTTTAGAGAAGTAAAAATTCAGGAAAAATCTTTGCATCCCTTAACGACGGTTTATACACGCGCGCGAAAAAGAATAGAATTAAATGTCTTTGACAAAAAGTTTAAAGAAGTGGTTTATAATACCTATAATTTTCCACAATCATATAAAGGATTAACCAATTTTACCAAAAGTTTTTTGGTTGATATTCTCGTTCAGTTTGGATCAAACGATAAAGGGATAGAGTTTGTTCGCGAAAAAATAAAAAAATTAGAACGCAGTAGGAATAAATATCACGAAAGTAAAAAACAATTAGAAGAGCACAGGCCAGATTTTGTTTTTTGCACCAATCCGCGACCGACACAGGCGATTGCTTCAATCCTTGCGGCTCAGCATTTAGGAATACCAACAGGAACTTTTATTTTTTCCTGGGATAATCTTCCCAAAGCAACAACTTTAATAGAAACAGATTATTATTTTGTCTGGAGTGATCACATGAAAAAAGAACTTTTGATGTATTGTCCTTACGTGAATGAAAATCAGGTTTTTGTAACAGGAACTCCTCAATTCGAAAGTCATTTTGACAGCACACTTTTACAATCAAAAAAAGAATTTTTCAGTACACATAATCTCGATATCAGCAAAAAATACATTTGCTATTCGGGTGATGATATTGTGACCTCTCCATTAGATCAGTATTATTTAGAAGATTTAGCAGTATCCGTAAGAGAATTAAATAAAGCAGGATATTCTTTAGGCATAATTTACAGAAAATGTCCTGTAGATTTTACAGATCGATACGATGCAATTTTAGAACAATATAAAGATGTAATTGTCAGCATAGATCCGTTGTGGACTCCGGTTGGAAAAAGCTGGAACGAAATTATGCCAACAAAAGAAGATTTTGCACTGCAGTCTAATATTTGCGAATACACCGAATTTGTTGGAAATATCGCATCGTCTATGGTTTTCGATTTTTCGGCTCACGATAAATCCTGCCTGTTTTTTGATTATGAACAACCTCAGTTAAAAAAAGGAATTCGCGATATCGGACAGAATTATAAATACATACATTTTAGGTCTAAACCTTCCGAAGAAGCTGCTTTATGGGTTAGAAATAAAAAAGATTTGACTTCAATTGTAAAAGATATTATTGACGGAAAAATTTCTAGTGTAAAAGAAAGCAAAAAATGGTTTGAAACTGTTGTTGGACCTGATCCGACCAAAGCTTCAGAAAATATTTGGAAAAGTTTAAGCAGCATTTTAAAGAATCAGTAATTTATGTTTTTCAATTCTCTGGCATTTGCCATCTTTTTACCTGTAGTTTTTTTCCTTTATTGGTTTGTATTTAATAAAAACAAGAAAACTCAGAATACTTTACTTATTATTGCCAGTTATTATTTCTACTCCTGTTGGGACTGGCGATTTCTTTTTCTATTAGTTTTTTCCACTTTTCTGGATTACTATACCGGTATTCAAATTGAAAAAGGAAAATCAGAGAAAAGCAGGAAATTTTGGTTTTGGCTTAGCATTCTGGTAAATTTAGGTTTTCTGGGTGTTTTCAAATATTATAACTTTTTTGCTGTTTCATTTGCAGAAATGTTTACATCGATTGGCTTTAAAGCAAGTCCGTTACTGTTAGATGTTATCCTTCCTGTCGGAATTTCATTTTATACTTTTCACGGTTTGTCATATGTAATTGATATTTATTACAAAAAAATAAAGGCAGAATACAATTTTATTGATTATTCTCTTTTCGTAAGTTATTTTCCACTTCTCGTTGCCGGACCAATAGAAAGAGCGACGCACTTATTGCCTCAGGTAAAAGTGAAACGTGAATTTAATTTTGAAAAAGCAAAAGAAGGTGTTTGCCAAATTGTTTGGGGACTGGTCAAAAAAGTCGTTATCGCAGATAGTTGTGCAGTTTATGCAAATGCAATTTTCGATCATTATCCTTCAATGAATTCGCTTTCCTTGATTTTAGGTGCTATTTATTTTGCATTTCAGATTTACGGAGATTTTTCAGGATACTCAGATATTGCACTTGGAGTTTCAAAATTGTTTGGTTTAGATTTATTGCGAAATTTCAATTATCCTTATTTTTCCAGAGATATCGCAGAATTCTGGCGTCGTTGGCATATTTCACTTTCTTCCTGGTTTCGAGATTATTTATATATTCCGCTTGGCGGCAGTAAAGGCGGACTCTGGATGAAAATTAGAAATACGTTTATTATTTTCCTGGTCAGTGGATTTTGGCATGGAGCCAATTGGACTTATATTATTTGGGGATTTATAAATGCAGTTTATTTTCTGCCGCTGCTTCTCTCAAACAGTAACAGAAATAACATAGATGCCTTTAAACTAAAATGGAATTTAGATTCATTAAGAGTTCTAATCAGTATTTTGATTACATTCCTATTGACTTGTGTTGCCTGGGTATTTTTTAGAGCCAGAACAATTACAGATGCAGTTTTGTATCTTAAGCGAATCGTAACAGATAAAAACTTCGGATTTCAATATTTAGAAAACGAACGATATAATTACGAATTGTTGTTAATAATTGGTGTGTTTGTTCTAGTCGAATGGAATAATAGAAGCAAGGTTGAGCCAATTTCAGGAAAAAGAAGCATGTTGAAAATGGCATTGGCTATTGTAGCAATATTAGCTTTTGGAACTTATTCAGATTACAAAGAATTCATTTATTTCCAATTCTAATGAAGAAATTTCTATTCTATATAATTAAAGTTTTTATTGCAATAATTTTAGCAGCAATTTTTCTGGACGGATTGTATACATATGTTTTCACGAAGTCAGAGAATCGCGGAAAAATTGAAGCTGTTGTAAATTCAAACGTAAAAAAATATGATGTTGTTGTTCTGGGTTCTTCGAGGGCAAATAATCATTTCGTTTCGCAAATGTTTGAAGACAAAGGATTAAAAACATTCAATTACGGAATGAGTGGCGGACATTTGTTTGAAGCCTCATTATTATTAAAGTTGATGATGGAAAGAAAATACGAAATAAAAAATGTAATTCTGGAAGCCGATTTGAATCTCTCTAACGATCAGGAGTCGGAAGGTGTTGCAGCTAAGTTTTTGCCTTATATTCATTCTTCAGAAGTTATAAAAGATCATTTTGCCGCAGAACCGATTTTTAAAGAATTGTACTATGTTCCTTTTTACAGATATATAAAATTTGACTCTAAAATAGGGTTTAGAGAGATTTATAAAATAACTAAAGGAGAACAAACAAATGCACTGGATAACTTAGGGTATTACCCTTTACAGAAACACAAAAACGGAAATATGAAAAACAACATTGTAAACTTAAATCCGTTGCCTAATAACAAATACTACGAAGAAATTAAAAGTCTTTGTAAAAAAAATAATATCAATTTTATTGCTGTGATGACGCCAATGTGCGAAAATGTTGTGGGTATGAATTACTTTGATAAAGTGAAAAAGAATTATCCGGAAATTCATAACTATGAAAATGTAGTACTCGAAGATAAATACTTCTCTTCCTGCGGACATATGACAGATGAAGGAGCGAAACTTTTTACAGCAAAAATTGTTCATGATTTTTTTAATAAATAGATTAATTCTGAAGAAAAATTCATTTATGAGCTTAAGAAGATTTCTGTTTTATGTGCTGAAAATTTTGCTCTTAACCATTGTTTTAGCATTTTTAATGGATATGGTTTACTCATTTGCTTTTCGTCAATCAAAAAACAGGGGTAAAGTAGGTTATATTTATAACTCAGAACCAAAAGAATATGATGTTGTAATTTTAGGATCTTCAAGAGCAAATAATCATTTCGTAACTCAAATGTTTGAAGACAAAGGCTTACAGACATTTAATTTTGGAATGCAGGGTTCTAAACTATTCGAAGCTGATTTGATTTTAAAGTTATTGTTAGAAAGAAAAAATAAAATTAAGAATGTTATAATTGACGTAGATGTTACATTACGGTCGGAAGCAAAATCTGAAGGGACTTCTTTAAAATTTTTACCTTTCTTACCTAGTTCCAATGCAATAAGAAAGCAATTTGAAAGTGAAGAGGAGTTTCATAATTTATATTATATTCCTTTTTACAGGTATTTGAAATATGAAGCAAAAAATGGTTTTAGGGAAGTGTTTTTTTCCTTAATCAACAAAAAAAGTAAGGAGCTAAATAACGGAGGATATAATGCTTTAAGTAAAAGTGAAAATTTAAATCCGGAAGTTTTAGATTATGCACCTCAAAAGAATAAGTATTACGAAGAAATTCGGAGTGTATGTAAATCAAACAACATTAATCTTATTGCCATAATGACACCGATGTGTGAAAAAGTGGCTGGAATAGAATATTTTCAGAAAGTAAATCAAATTTATCCGGAAATTCATAATTATGAAAATGTAGTTGTAGAAGATCATTATTTTTCTTCATGTGGACATATGAATGATAATGGAGCGAGAATATTTACAGCTAGAATCATTAAAGACTTTTTTAATTAATAAAATGCATATCGCTTTTTTAACTCCGGAATTTCCTAATGACGAAACTTTACCATCCGGTGGAATAGGGACAAGTATAAAAAATCTTGTTTGTGCATTAACAAAGGAGAATATTAAAGTAACGCTGTTTGTTTATGGACAAAAAGATCAAAAAATCATTCTTGAAGATGGTATTGAAATTCATTCCATTAAAAATAAAAAATACAAATTGCTGGGATGGTTTTTTCATAGAAAACACATTCAGAAATACTGCAATGCGATTATAGAGAGAGAATCAATTGACATTATTGAAGCAGCAGATTGGACAGGAATAACTGCTTTCATGAATTTCAAAATTCCGTTAATAATTCGTTTGCATGGAAGTGATGCTTATTTTTGTCACTTAGAAAAAAGAAAACAGAAACGTAAAAACTTTTTGCTTGAAAAATGGGCAATAAATGGGGCTGATGCATTTATAGCACCAACGAACTTTGCCGGAGCAATTTCAAAAAATCTTTTTAAAATAAATGGTAAAATCATTCAGACAATTCATAATGGATTAGATCTTAAAAACTTTGAAAATAAAAGTCCGGAGAAATTTGATAAAAACTTAATTCTTTATATTGGGACTTTAATTAGGAAAAAAGGTGTTCTGGAACTTCCAGGCATTTTTAGAAAAGTGAAAAAAGATTTTCCAGACGCTACAATGGTTTTAATAGGTAAAGATTCGTATGATATAAAAACGAATTCGGTATCAACTTGGAACTTGATCGAAGGTTTATTGGAAGAAGATTTAAATTCTGTAGAATATTTAGGTAAAGTTCCATACAATGAAGTCCAAAATTATATAAAGAGAGCAAATGTATGTGTATTTCCAACTTTTGCAGAAACTTTAGGTATGGTAACTATCGAATCTATGGCCATGCAAAAATCGGTTGTAAATAGTAATATTGGTTGGTCAAAAGAACTTATTATCGATGGAGAAAGTGGCTTTTTAGTTGATCCCCGCAGCCATGAGTTATATTCAGATCGTATTGTTCAACTGTTTAAAAACGATTCACTTTGTCTGCAAATGGGAAAACAGGCAAGAATTAGAGTGGAATCAAAATTCGATATTGGTAAATTGGCCAGGGAAAATATTGCGTTTTACAAACAATTAATCAGCCAGAAAATTTAATGGTAATTATTTATCATCAACATAATAAAGTTACAAAAGTATGTAAGGATGAAATAGAAATTTCATTCAAAGCTTCTCTAAATATTGCCGGGACTCTTATTGCAGTTGCCAGACAATTTCCTTTTGAAAGACTAATCTGGTGTCATATTGATGTTGAAAAAAATGTAAACTGGAGTGCTTTTGATTCTGTTTTTCATCATGATAAAATTATGGCCTCATACAATAAATCGGAAGATTATTTTTCTGAAGACCTTGGTTATATTGATAATTCTATTTTTATAAATGTAAATAGAAATGTACTTTACCCAACATGGTTTTCCAGCAGTGCTCTGGGAGGAATTAGTGCTCAGGCAATTTTACAGTTTGAGAATAAAATTAAGCCGTATAAAAGCTTTGATTACTTTTTACACAGCTTATCTAAAATAGGAATGTCAAAAGGTCTTTTTTGCTATTCTGAACCTAAACTTGTTCTGGACCAATCTATATCAATCATAGTTGAAAAAGCAAGTACCCGAAGATTGTTCCAATTTGTAAAAGAACATTACAGAACACGTTGGATCTTTATATTACTGCTGAATTTTGTAATATACAAAAAACATTTTCCTTTATGGTCGTTTTTACTTTCGCTGATTTATAAAAAGCACAATAAAATCGATATTGATCTGGATGTCGTAAAAGTTCAGTCCAAATTGAAAGTGGCCGGGTCTAAAACTATGGATGTTATAATACCAACGATAGGAAGAAAATCTTATTTGTACGATGTTTTACAAGATTTAGCACAACAAACTCATCTGCCTCATAACGTAATAATTGTGGAGCAGAATCCATCGCCGGAAAGTACGAGCGAATTAGATTATTTAACTACAGAAGATTGGCCATTTGAGGTCAAACACATTTTCACACATCAATCCGGAGCTTGTAATGCACGAAATGTAGCTGCAAAACACATTTCCAGCGAATGGGTTTTTCTAAGTGATGATGATATTAGATTTGATAAAAACCTAATCTATGATATTTTTTGTAAAGTTGAACGATATGGAATTACTGCAGTCACAACATCTTGTTTACAAAAAAATCAAAAATTAGTATTTAAAACGATTCATCAAACCCATATTTTCGGTTCCGGAACTAGTTTCGTCAAAACCAGTGCGATAAAAGATATTAGTTTTGCCATGGCTTTAGAATTTGGTTATGGAGAAGATTTTGATTTTGGCATGCAGTTAAGAAATAAAGGATTCGAAGTGATTTATTTTCCTGAACCCTCTATCCTGCATCTAAAAGCTCCTGTTGGAGGGTTTAGGACAAAACATCAGTTTCCCTGGCAAAAGGAGAAAATACAGCCCCGACCATCTCCTACAATTATGTATGTGAAGCAGAAATACCTGACCCAAAAGCAAATTTTAGGTTATAAATTGGTTTTGTTTTTTAAAATAATAATAAAAGAATCTCCTTTTAAATGGTTTAGCGCTTATAAATCACTTGAGCAGGAATGGGATATGAGCATAAAATGGTTTAAGAAATTATAATTTTTTAAAAACATAAAAATTAATGTTGAAAATTTACACGGATCATAATTTTTTAAATGAAAACAATAGAAGAAAAATATTTCCTTTATTGTTTGACATCGTATATGTTCCTAATGATAAAACAAAATTAAATTTTGTATTAACCGATTCACTTTCAGAAGCTGATATTGCAATTTTTCCTGTGGATGTTATTTCATTTTTAAAAAAAGATAAAACCGGTTTTTTTCAGAAGTGGATCAAAAAGATGTCAATCTATGATATTCCAATCTGGATTTATACTACCGGTGACTTTGGTTTCACTCTAAATAATCAAAATGTAACTACGTTCCGATTGGGCGGTTTTAATTCAAAGTTAAATACTAAAACTCAAATAATGCCATGCTTTGTTAACGATCCTTATCGTGAGATTGTGAAAAATGATTTTTTTGTACTTTCAAAAGAATTGATGCCTACTATTGGTTTTGTTGGAAATGCAAATGCAACATTAAGCAAATGGATGACAGAACTCTATTTGTATTTTAGAAGAAGTGTTTTTAATTTAATTTTAAAAAGACCGGAAGATTATCAGCCTTTTTATCCTGTCAGTAAAAAAAGATTCCAATTATTGAAAAAGATTCAAAGGGAGGAAAAGGTAAAAACAGATTTTATTTTTAGGGATAAATACAGAGCAAGAGACCAAAGTATAGAACAGACAACATTCGAGTTTTTTAAAAATATTGAGGAGAATTTGTATACTTTCTGTATTCGTGGAAACGGAAATTTTTCGGTTCGGTTTTATGAAGCTTTAATAATGGGAAGAATTCCTATTCTCATTGATACAGATGTAAGACTCCCTCTAAAGGATTTTATAGATTGGAATAAATACTGTGTAATAGTTTCAGAGAATTCTTTAATTGAAGATTTAATCCAGTTTCATTCCTCTAAGACAGAGCAGGAATTAAAAGAAATGCAGAAAAATAATCGAAAATTAATGCTTGAAAAATTAAATAGGATTGATTATTTCATTCAAATTGGGACTACTTATAATTTAAAAAAGAAATGAAATTCTCTTTAATTATATGTACTTATATGCGTGCCGAACAGTTGTTAAAATTATTAATTTCAGTTCAGGATCAAGTTTTATATCCAGATGAAATTTTAATTGTTGACGGATCTCCTGACGATAAAACTAAATTAATATTAGAACAAAATAGTTTTAAAAAACTCCAATATTTCTTAGTTTCCGAAAAGGAAAGAGGATTAACAAAACAAAGAAATTATGGAATTTCTAAAGTAAGTCCAACAAGTGATTTTGTGTGTTTTTTAGACGACGATATCGTTTTGGAGTCATCCTATTTTAAGAATTTATTACATACTTATAACTTATTTCCTGAAGCTTTAGGTACTGGGGGTTACATTGTTAACGAGATTGAATGGGAAAAGGTACCAGAAAATTATAAAGCTAAAAGTGATGAATTTTATTATGATGGATGGAAACGTAAAGATGCAAGCCGTTTTGTAATTCGAAAAAAGCTCAATTTAGACACGGATTGCGCACCAGGCTACTCTCCTTATTTTTCTCATGGCAGAAGTGTCTCATTTCTCCCTCCCAGTAACAAAATATATCCTGTAGAAATGCTAATGGGAGGTGTTTCATCTTTTAGAAAATCAGTATTTGATAATTTTTCATTTTCAGATTATTTTTTTGGTTATGGTCTTTATGAGGATGCTGATTTTACATTAAGAGTTTCCAAAGCAGGCCCATTATTCATCAATACTTCGGCGCGATTAAATCATTTTCATGCTCCCTCAGGAAGACCAAATCAGTATACATATGGTAAGATGGTAGTTCGGAATGGGTGGTATGTCTGGCGTGTAAAAAATCCCAAACCTGGACTTAAGGATAGACTAAGATGGCATTGCATAACTTTGCTTTTAATAGTAATTAGATTTAGCAATATCTTTACGACTTCAAAACGGAGGGAAGCTTTTACTGAAACATTAGGAAGAGTTGTGGGCTGGGTACAAATTTTAGTATAGAAATATAATATTTTTGTTGAATGATCTGCAAAAATCACAGAACAAATTTGTTTTCAGATGCAAAAGCAAATTATAAAGATTCAAAAATTTAATTAATGAAAACAAAAGAAACAATTTTAGAAACCAATATAAAGCAAAAGGAATTTTACAATCACAAAAAGAAAAATTTTGCAACTGCTATATGGTCAAAATTTAGAAACGGAACTCTCAATCAGATCAAAAAAAATATTGGTGTTCAGGATCAGGCCTACATCCTACACAAAGAATGGTTTGGCGATTTGTCTACAAAGAAAGTGCTTGACCTGGGTTGTTTTTCAGGGAATTACTGGTCAATGTATCTGGCAGAGAACGCAAAAGAATATTTAGGTATTGATTTAAGCGATTTGGCTATTGGGAAACTGAGTGAACGAATTAAGCATTTAGCAAATGCAGAAGCTAGGTCAATCGATTTTTTATCTGATGAATTTACAGATGAAGGCTTCGATTTAATTTATGCCTATGGTGTATTGCATCATTTTGAGAATACTTCAATTTTAATAGAAAGATTAAACGAGAAATTAGCTGACGGCGGAGAAATTATAAGTTATGATCCGTTGGAAACTAGTTTTCCTGTCAAAGTGTTGAGAACGCTGTACAGGCCTTTTCAATCTGATGCTGAATGGGAATGGCCTTTTACAAGAAAAACATATTATTTATTTCAAAATTCTTTTAATATTATTGAACGTAGAGGACTGCTGGGCAAATCTAAATGGATTGCTCTTGTCAATATATTACCAATACCGCGGAAGAAGAAAAATCAAATTGGTTTAAAATGGAATGCTCAAGATTGGAATAATTCGAAAGTGTCAGATTCTACATTGTTTAGCTGTATGCATGTAACAATACGAATGAAAAAAAAGTAAAAGATACTTAAAAACAATCATAATCAGTTAGCATTAAGAATAACTAATGAAGTTTACTATTATAACTCATGTAGATCATATAAAAAAAGAAGATCTCTATTTTGGATATACTCCATATATACGGGAAATGAATGTTTGGCTCAAATATATAGATGAACTGGTTATTGTTGCTCCTTTGTCATCAAAAAGAGAATTGACAAAAATTGATGATTTTTATGAATTTGAAAAAATTAATTTCAAAAAGATTCCAAATTTTAATTTTAATAATTTCTCAAATAGCTTAAAATCTATTGTAAAGTTGCCATCAATTTTTTGGAGAATTTTTTGGGCGATGAAAGACTCAGATCATATTCACCTGCGTTGTCCGGGAAATGTTGGATTTATTGGGTGTTTAGTTCAGATACTTTTCCCAAAAAAAGTAAAAACGGCTAAATATGCTGGCAATTGGGATTCTGAAAGTAAGCAGCCTTTTACTTATCGACTTCAAAAGTGGATTCTCAATAATTCCTTTTTAACTCGTAACATACAGGTTTTGGTGTACGGCGAATGGAAAAAAACAACTCATAATATAAAACCTTTTTTTACAGCTTCTTACTCTGAAAATGAAAAATTACCAGTTAAAGAACTGTATTTAAAAGATGTAATTAATTTTGTTTTTGTTGGAACCTTATCTTCAGGCAAAGATCCCCTATACGCAATTCAATTAGTTGAAGATCTTTTGAAAAAAGGGTATAAGGTATCTCTAAATTTATATGGAGAAGGTACAGAACGTAAAACACTCCAAGATTATATTTTGTCTCATAATCTCCAAAAAAATGTGATTTTAAAAGGAAATCAAAATAAAGAATCGATAACATATGCTTATCAAAATAGCCATTTTGTAATTCTGCCTTCTAAAAGTGAAGGCTGGCCAAAAGCACTGGCGGAAGGAATGTTTTGGGGATGTGTTCCAATTGCAACATCGATTTCTTGTGTGCCATTTATGCTCGATTATGGAGCCAGAGGCGTTTTATTAAAGAAAGATTTAGTTCAGGATATTAATCAACTCGAAACTGTTTTAACAGATATTGAAATTTTTGATATTAAAAGAAAAAAAGCAGTAAAATGGTCGAGGGAATACACATTAGATCGTTTTGATTCTGAAATTAGAAAAATGATAAAAAAATAATATAAATGAAGAAATACATACTGACGGTTTTATTTTTAGGGATTGTAATATTGCTAATAATAAATTATAGAACACCTTTTTTTGATAGAGATGTAGGAGGCTGGTCAGTAGGATATGGCGAATCGAATCAATATCCACAAAAAATTAACGTTGGAGAAAATCAAGTTTATTCTATAGAAAAACTAAAAAAACAAAACGACAGTACTTCTTTTCTGGCAGACCCGTTCTTTGTAAAGGAAAAAGATACTTTTTATCTGTTCTTTGAGCATAAGAAAACAAAGTCAAATGGAGATGTAGGTTTGATGACTTCGGTTGATGGTAAAAACTATCAATATAAGGGGACAGTATTGACTCAAAAATTTCATTTATCTTATCCGCAGGTTTTTAAATATAAAAACAATTTTTATATGATTCCTGAGTCTAAGCAGGCCAATGCGGTTTTATTATATAAAGCGCATCATTTTCCCTTTGATTGGAAAATCTGTGATACATTAGTTAAAAATGTACGATTAAAAGATCCTTCGATTTATTTGTCTGATTCGTTAAATATTATGGTTGCATCAGATGATAAACTGAATATGTACGTTTATCAGGCAGATTCTCTTTTCGGAAAATGGAAAATGCATAAAAAACCAATTGCCTTAATTGGAACTGAAGCAAGAGCGGGAGGCCGCTTTTTTGCAGATAAAAAAGGATTAATTCTGCCGGTTCAAAATCTTACACATGGATATGGATACGGTTTGTCGTTGTACCGGTTTTCGTTTAAAAATGAATCGTATACTACCAAAAGAGTTGCGCCGTTTTTTTTAAAAAGTAATAAGGAAATTAAAGAGTTCAACGCTGGAATGCATCAGTTAGACATTCAAAAAATTGATAACAATCGTTATTATTATGTTTACGATGGCAATACATTAAACAGCGACAAGAAAAAGCTAAATATTTTTGGACCGCTAAAATGGACCTACCTTGATCTTAAAAACTGGATTTTAAATTAATGAGAATTCTCCAAATTATAGACTCTCTCGATGCAGGTGGTGCAGAGCGCATGGCCGTAAATTATGCGAATGCTTTGGCAATGGAAATTGAATTTTCAGGACTTGTTGCTACTCGTAAAGAGGGTTTGCTTTTAAACCAGATTCACTCCGCTGTATCTTATTCTTTCCTGAAAAAAAAGTATAAACTGGATTTGAAGGCTATATTTAAATTACGTTCTTATGTTTTAAAAAATAAAGTCACCCATATTCACACGCATAGTACCTCTTTTTTTCTTGCCTTATTTGTAAAGTTTACTGTACCTTCGCTTATCATTATTAGACATGACCATTATGGCAATAATGAATTTTTATCCGCCAGACCTCATTTGGCATTAAAGCTAACAGCCTTTTTCTGTGCTGGAATTATTGTAGTGAATCACAATCTCAAAAAATGGTCAGAACAAAAATTAAAAGCAAAAAACGTAGTTTATTTACCGAACTTTGTTTCTCAGGATTTTTGCACTAAAGCGTACACTAGCTTAAAAGGAATGGAAGGGAAAAGAATCATTCACTTAGCTAATTTGCGACCTCAAAAAAATCATTTTCTGTTATTAGAAGTGGCTAAAAAATTAAAAAAATCTCATCCGGAATGGAGTTTTCATTTGGTTGGAAAAGATTTTCAGGATATTTATTCAAAAAATATAATTCAAAAAATTAAAGAATACAGTTTGCAGCAAAATGTGTTTCTTTATGGTTCGAGAGAAGACGTACCCAATATTTTAAAACAGGCAGATATCGCTGTTTTAACTTCAGAATCTGAAGGATTACCTGTTGCACTTTTAGAATATGGTATCAGTAAAAAAGCTGTTGTAGTTACCAGTGTAGGAGATGTTCCTCTTGTTGTAGAGAATAATAGTAATGGATTAATTTCTGATTTAAGTGTCGAAATTTTTTACCATTTGGTTGTTGAATTAATTGAAAAAGAAGAACTTCGAATATATTTAGCGAATCGATTAAAAGAAACCATTACCGAAAAATTTTCTCCAAAAGCTGTAGTAAATCAATATCTAAATTGGTTGAAATATATTAAGAAATGAAAAAAGAAGAATCATCATATATTGTCCTCATAATATTTCATGTAATTTTTGGACTATTGATATTTGCTCTCCCATTTATTGCAAAATTATATACAGTCGTAATATCTGTATTTGGTTTAATCTATGTTGTTAATACACAAAACAAGAACAATGAGGTACTGATTATTTCAGCATATGTAGTAGGTGCAGAAGTCCTTCTTAGGATGACTGGAGGGATGATCTTAAATGAGTTAGGTAAATATTCGGTTCTTTTTTACATGTTACTTGGAATGTTTTATTCAGGTTTTTCTAAAAATGGATTTTGGTATTGGATCTTTATATTGTTGCTGGTTCCCGGAATTATTTTATCTACAGTATCATTAGATTTTAATACAGATATTAGAAAAGCAATTGCTTTCAATATTTCGGGACCGGTTTGTCTGGGTGTTTCCGCAATATATTGCTACAAAAGAAAAATATCATTTGATAGGTTAAAAGGAATTATCACGGCATTTTCATTGCCGTTGATTTCAATGGTGGTTTATCTGTTCTTATATACTCCAAGTGTAAAGGATGTAATTACAGGGACCCAGTCCAGTTTTGAGGCATCAGGTGGTTTTGGTCCTAATCAGGTATCGACTTTATTAGGTTTAGGAATGTTTGTTTTTTTCGTGCAATTGCTCTTCGATTCTAAAAGCAGATTAATGCAATTAATTAATATTGCATTTGTTGTAATCTTTACTTTTAGAGGAATAGTTACTTTCTCAAGAGGCGGAATGATAACCGCAATTGTTATGATATTTGTCTTGTTAATAGTAATATACTTTCAGGCTAATGCTATAATGAAACTTAAAATTGGAACTATAATACTATTGACAGTACTGGCGGGAATAGGTGTTTGGACCTACAGTTCTGTGCAAACCCACGGACTTATTAACAAACGATACGCAAATGAAGACGCACTGGGAAGAAAAAAGCAAAGTCAGTTGAGTGGAAGAGAAGTACTTATTGGAACAGAACTGGAAATGTTTATGGATAATCCGATTTTTGGCGTCGGAGTCGGAAAAAACAAGGAAATAAGGAAAAAAGATACAGGTATTGATTTAGCCACTCACAATGAAATCTCCAGATTGCTGGCAGAACATGGATCTTTTGGGTTAGCCGGGTTCCTGATTTTATTTTTTATGCCTTTACTTTTATTTATCAATAATAAGAAAAATGTTCTGGCTCTTTCCTTTTTTGTGTTTTGGTTTCTTACAATAAATCATGCCGCAATGCGCACTGCTGCACCATCTTTTGTATATGCACTGTCGCTTTTAATGGTTCAGATTCAAATTCCTGAAAAAAGAGAAAATCCAGATAGCTAAAAAATCTTTTTTATAATACATTTGTCTCAAGTTTAAGCCCCTAACAAACTGAAATAATGTTACAGAATTTTAAAATGCATTTCGAAATTTCTGAAAGAAGATTATTGCTTCTCTTTTTTGACGCAGTATTTCTTTTATTTGCCCTGTATTTATTAGGTTTCATATTTGACTATCATTATTTCGATTTTGTTTTTAATGGCAAAAGCTTTTTAAGTGTAGTTTTATTACTTCTCTATATTTATGCTTTTGGGGTAATATTCGAAATGTATAATTTGCAGGTTGCCAGTAATCATCTGCAAATTCTTCAGAGTGTTGTTTTTACTGCAACAACTTCAGTTTTAGCATATTTGTTCACTCCCGTTTTATCGCCAACATTGCCTAAACAGCGACTGGTAATATTGATATTTTATTTTTCAATAGTAATCACCTTATTAATCTGGCGTTTTTTTTACTGCTATTTTTTAGCATCCCATCGATTTTCACAAAATGTAGTTTTAATATGCGACCAGAATGAAGTAGAAGAACTTGTTCTGGGTCTTGAAAATGTTGATCCGCATTATAAAATAATTGGCTTTGTAAATTCAGATTCAGAAGACGAAAAAGGTTCTGACTTTCATTATGTGAAGGAAATTAAAAAACAGGATTTAGAAGCTTTTGTACTTAAAAATCAGGTTTCTGAAATTGTAATAGCTTCGAGAAAAACAGACGGAATAACCCAGGATTTGTATCTGCAGTTATTGCATCTTTTAGAATCCGGAAATGTCATACGGGAATATACACAAGTCTATGAAAGCAAAACACAACGAATCCCGGTGCATTATATTGCAAGAGATTTTTACCGTTTTTTCCCTTTTAGCAGAAGTAACAACAATCAATTGTATTTGTTGCTGATCCGATTAATAGAATTGCTTTTCTCTTTTTTCGGTATTCTGTTTTGTGTTGTTTTTATTCCAATTATTTTTATCTGTAATTTATTTGCTAATAAAGGAAGTCTTTTTTACACACAGGAAAGAGTTGGTAAAAACGGAGTTATATTCAAAATATACAAGTTTAGGACAATGACTCAGAATTCAGAAACTGATGGTGCTGTTTTTGCCAGCCATAATGACAAAAGAGTTACGCCTTTTGGCAAGTTTATGCGAAAGTCCAGAATTGACGAATTTCCACAATTTATAAATGTTTTAAAAGGCGATATGGCTGTAATTGGCCCAAGGCCCGAACGTCCTTTTTTTGTTGAAGAAATTGCAAGTGTCATGCCTTTTTATGAAACACGACATGTAATCAAACCCGGACTAACAGGCTGGGCTCAGGTTAATTATTCGTATGGAGAATCAATCGAAGAAAGTCTTATTAAACTTCAATATGATCTTTATTATATCAAACACAGAAGCGTATTTCTAGATCTGAGTATCACGTTTAAGACCATCACTACTGTTTTATTCTATAGAGGTCAGTAAGATTTAAATTATAATCGGAATTGGTCTTTTATTGCGAATTCCCGTTCTTACTAAAACAATACCACTGGTTATTATTAAAGGTAAAGTAATAAAAAAGTGTGCTTTATTTACCAGAAACAGAAAGTAAATTACCAGTAAAACGAAGTTTATTAGTGAGAATCTATAAGTCCATAATTTGTTTTTGAACACAGAAAACAAAACTAAAACTAATAGCAGCGGACTAAAGAGCAATGCATTATAATTCATCGCCAGTTCCTGATGAAAAGAATAAAATCCCATACAGACAAAGAATATGCCGATCAGAGATAAAATCAAAAAGTAGATTTTATCTACAGTTTTGTCTCTTGCTAAAATTACAAACAGCAAGATAAACAAATACGTATAAATATTATTCCACAATGATTTTGGAGTTTCTTTTGTAAACTCTAATAATGTTTCGCTTTTACTTACTAAGGGCTGATTCTGAAAAGTAGTTTTTTCCAAACTGTTTTTTAATTCAAACGGAAGAAAAATTTTCGTTCCCATTTGATCGACTTTGGTTCCAAAAATAATACTCGTTCCCAGTTGATCGTAAAAATGACCGTCAAAATACGGAAACAGAATCGAGCGATACGTTTTGTCCGTATCTCCCTTTTTTGTAATCACATTATGCCCCAATGATTTATTGATCACATCAACAACCATAGAAGTACAGTTTTTGTCAATAAATTTATAAGTATAAGAGCGTTCATCAGAAAAGAGCGCTTTGTTTAAGTTATCAAATATGGTTTGTTTTAAAGCGGTAGAAATTTGTAATTCCTGCTCATAAACGCTTCTTTTATCTGCATTATACTCATTCAAAAAATCAGAAAAGGGGTGAGTAACAATAAAATATTGTAAATCACCTTTTGCAAATTTAGCCACGAAATTTGGCGTTCTGAAATCAAAAGCACCATAATTATATACTACATCAATATTGTGCACCGGATCTGCCACACGAATAGCGGTATGTCCAAAATAAGAATAGGTTTCATTGCCAAGTCCACAGGTCAACACGCTTACTTTGGCATCTTTTGATAAAGGTAAACTTTGGCTAAAACCAATATAACTTACTAAGAAGAATAAAATATAAAATGCTTTTTTTAACATGACCATTTTTATGATTTGTAATTTTTAATTATCTAAAGATTCCCAGGTCTACCTTCAGCGAAAAGATATTAGAATACAAAGCTGTACTTTGATTTCCCAAATCTGTTAAAGCATAATCGATCTGAATTCCTTTGTATCTGAATCCAAGGCCGATATTGGGTTGGAAACTTACTTTTTCCGTATTATCCAGCTGTGTAACATTTTGGAAATTTCCTGCTCCGGCTCTTACGAAAACCAAATCGGTGTAACCAAATTCAAACCCTAGAGCTGGGTCTATACTTACTACTTTTGATGAAATAATATCGTTTGTCTGCTCAAATCTCATATTTAAATTTGCTGAGGTTACCAAACTGCACTCGTTATGAAAATCAAATCTTTTTGAAACTCCCAATTGAGCTTTTGGCAAAGTAATCTCAGTACTTTCCGGTAATTCGTTATTTTCTCCCGGAATGGCATTGGCAATTTTTGCATACTCTTTCTCATCAATATTCCAGACATTGTATGTTGTAGTAATGTCACGAAGCATTAACCCAAATTTCCAGTCATTTCTTTCAAACTGAAGGCCAATATCAAAGCCAAATCCCCAGGAATTTGCAAATTTACCAATAACTCTTCGAATAACTTTGGCATTCACTCCATATTGAAACCCCTCGATAGGAAGTTCCCTTGCATAAGAAAAAGTAAAACCATAATCGGCGGTAGAAAACAGACGTATTCTGTTATAATCGATATTTCCCTGACTGTCTATCAATTGTGTAGTGTCCATAATATCGTCTACACCAAAACGAATCATCGAAATTCCCCAGGCACTTCTGTCATCAATCGGACTTGCATAACCAATAAAGTCATATTGGGCAATATTGGCAAAATAATTAGCGTGCATCAGACTAATCTGATGATCTTCAAGATGTGTCAGACCAGCCGGATTCCAGTACACTGCATTAACATCATTTGTAGAAGCAACAACAGCGCTAGACATTCCCAACGCAGCGGCATCAACACCAATATTCATAAACTCATTCGAATATTTTCGGGCAGTTTGTGCGTAATGTGAAGTGAAACTCCAAACAAATAAAAAGGTTAAAAGTTTTTTCAAGGGTTATTGTTTTGCCTACAAAGGTGTAATTTATTTTTTTATCAAAAATATAATAATTTAATCATGTAATAAGTTCATTTGGTTAAATATTCCCAAAGTCAGGTTTATTAGTAAAAAACTCTCTCCAAAACTCGTTTTGCATTGAGTTATTATGCTAAATTTGTTCTCTGCTACGATCAAAATTTCAAACTATGAATATTAAAAAGCACATTCCAAATTTAATTACATTAATAAATCTTTTCTGCGGTTGTATCGCAGTTGTTTTTGTTTCTAAAGCCATAGAAACAGACGACTCCTATTATTTTTTGATGGCTTTTTATATGGTTTGCCTTGGCATTTTCTTTGACTTTTTTGATGGCTTTTTTGCCAGACTATTCAAAGTTTCAAGTCCGCTTGGATTGCAGTTAGATTCTTTGGCAGATATGGTGACCAGCGGTGTCGCTCCGGGTTATGTTATGTATAGTATGTTTGCAAACAGCGGACACGAACTGGGAACAAGTCCCGCAATTCCGTTTTTAGGTTTTATCATTACTTTAGGGTCGTGCTATCGTCTGGCCAATTTTAATATTGATACCAGACAAACTGATTCATTTATAGGCCTCCCAACACCGGCCAATTCGTTGTTTATTTTAAGCCTTCCCTTGGTCATTAAATTTTCAGATTCCCTTATGATCCTTGAAATTTTGACCAATCAATGGGTGTTATTACTTATAACTTTATGCAGTGCTTATATTTTAAATGCTGAAATTCCGTTATTTTCTTTAAAAATTAAAAAGTTTAATTTGAAAGAAAATGCACTTCAGATTGTGTTTTTAATAATTTCTGTTTTGATGGTGGTTTTGCTTCAATACATCGCCATTCCGTTGATTATTGCTTTTTATGTATTGCTTTCGATCATTAATAATCTTTTTTTGAAAAAGTAGTTCTTTTTAATGGCAAGAAAAACGACTTATCGTAAAACAACTTCCAGAAAATCAAACTCAGAAAGATCATTTTTGGGCAGGCTTTTTCGCGGACTTTTGTTAATTGCTTTTGTACTTCTTTTTATAGGAATTGTTTATCATTATCGTAAAGGACTCGCTTATTATTTAGGATTTAAATCTGAGAAAGTTTTAGAAGAAGATGCAGTCGACAAACATCTTTCGGATGTTAGAAACATTCGCGTTCTCGAAAATCATAAAGGAAAAGTAATTGGTATTGATGTCTCTGAATTTCAAGGAAAAGTTGATTGGGAAGAAGTAGAGATTCTCGATGAAAAATATCCGGTTCATTTTGTTTTTATTCGGGCAACTGCGGGCAATAATCGTGTTGACAGGCAATTCAGGAAAAACTGGCAAGGCGCAAAAGAAAACAAAATCATACGTGGCGCTTATCATTATTACCGTCCGAACGAGAATTCTATAGAACAGGCCGATCTTTTTATAAAAACTGTCAAATTGCAAAAAGGAGATCTTCCTCCTGTTCTGGATATCGAAAAATTACCCAAAAATCAATCTTTAGATAGTTTGAAAGTAGGTTTAAAACGTTGGCTGACTAAAGTCGAAAAACATTATCAGGTTCGTCCGATAATTTATTCAGGCGAAAGATATTATTCCGATTTTTTGAAGGAAGAATTTGGTGAATATCTTTTCTGGATTGCCAATTATAATTTCTACAGAGAAAAAATAGAAGACGATTGGCTGTTTTGGCAATTTACAGAAAAAGCTTCTTTGCCGGGTATAGAAAATCGTGTTGATGTTAATATTTACAACGGAGATTTAGAACAACTGCAGTTTATTACTGTTGAGTAAGATGTAAAAAGTAAGATGTAAAAAGTAAGATGTAAAAAGTAAGATGTAAAAAGTAAGATGTAAAAAGTAAGATGTGAAAAGTAAGATGTAAAATGAAAAATGGTAAAAAGCATATTTTACTTTTTACCATTCACATATCACTTTTTTAAAATTCCAGTTTCTTTTTACGAAGCTCAAAATTCTGCCCGAGATACACACGGCGCACCATTTCGTCTTCTACTAATTCTTCCGGAACTCCGGCTTTCAGGATTCCTCCTTCAAACATTAAATATGTTTTATCGGTAATGGCTAAAGTTTCCTGAACGTTATGATCGGTAATCAAAATTCCGATATTTTTGTTTTTTAACTGAGCCACAATTCGCTGAATATCCTCAACCGCAACCGGGTCAACACCTGCAAAAGGCTCGTCCAGTAAAATAAATTTTGGATCGGTTGCAAGTGCACGGGCAATTTCGGTACGGCGACGCTCACCTCCCGAAAGTAAATCTCCACGGTTGGTGCGAATGTGTTCTAAACTGAATTCTTCAATCAAACTTTCCATTTTAGCAATTTGCTCTTCTTTGGAAAGTTTTGTCAATTGCAATACACTCAGAATATTATCTTCTATACTTAATTTTCTAAAAACAGAAGCTTCCTGCGCCAGATAACCAATTCCCTGTTGTGCGCGTTTGTACATCGGATAATCGGTAATATTCAAATCATCAAGATAAATATTTCCCTGATTTGGTTTTACCAATCCAACAATCATGTAAAAAGAAGTGGTTTTTCCGGCACCGTTTGGCCCCAAAAGCCCTACGATTTCCCCTTGATTTACTTCGACAGAAATTCCTTTTACGACGCTTCTTCCTTTGTATGTTTTTATTAAATTATCGGCTCTTAGCTTCATTTGTTCTAATTAGATAATGTGTCAATTTGATAATTAGATAATGTGTCAATTTGATAATTAGATGATAATTAAAATTGCTACAATGTTATCTTGAAAGGCAAAATAAGATAAAATAAATTAATCCATTAAATCAATTAACATAACATGTTGAATTGTCTAATTGACTAATTATCAAATTATCTAATTGCCAGCTTGTTCTTCCAGCGCTTCCCAGAATTCGTAAGCTCTTCTTAAATGTGGTACTACAATCGTTCCTCCAACAAGAGTGGCAATTCCCATTGCTTCCATCATTTCTTCCTTTGTAACGCCTTCTTTATGGCTGGTTTCCAAATGGTATTTTACGCAATCATCGCAACGTAAAACCGCTGAGGCAACTAATCCCAAAAGTTCTTTTGTTTTTACATCAAGGGCTCCGGCTGCATAAGCATTGGTGTCCAGATTAAAAATTCGTTTTACAATTTTATTATTGTCAGCTAATAATTTTTCGTTCATTTTAGAACGATAGTCGTTAAATTCTTGAACTATATCAGACATTTTCTTTTAATTTATTTCTATATACAACTTTTGATATCCAGATACTTATTTCGTAAATAATAAGCATTGGTATGGCTACAATGGTTTGACTCACAACATCTGGTGGTGTTACAATAGCGGCAACAATTAAAATAATTATAACTGCATATTTCCAGTACTTTCTTAAAAAGATCGGAGTAACAAGTCCTAATTTAGTCAGGAAATAAATGATAATTGGAAGTTCGAAAAATAACCCACTGGCCAAAACACTCGTTTTAACCATTCCCATATAAGATTCAATGGTAAACTGATTGACCACCACCTTACTCACAGAGAAAGTGGCGACGAAATTAACCGACATCGGAATTACAACAAAATAGCCAAATATTACTCCTAAAAAGAAAAGTAGAGACGAGGAAAATATAAACAGCTTTGCGTTTTTACGTTCTTTCTCATACAAAGCAGGACTTATAAATTTCCATAATTCATATAAAATGTAAGGGAAACTCGTAATAAATCCGACAAGCAGACACATCCATACGAAGATATTGACCTGACCTTCCATTTCTGTGTTCTGAATGATGAAATTCAATTCGGTAATACAAATACTTTCTGCAAACCCAAGCTGATGGGATAAATCACAAAACCATACATAAGTAAAAAATGAAGGTTTTGTGGGTGCCAGTATTATTTCATCAAATAAATAATCACTAAAAAAATAGGTCACAATTCCCATTATAATAACTGCAATTGTGCTTCTAACTAATAACCATCTCAGTTCTTCAAGATGGTCCAAAAATGACATCTCGCCAAGGTTTTTCTTTGCCATTATACTATTCCTTCTTTTAAAATGTCATGTAAATGTAAAACTCCTTTATATTCTCCATTATCGGCAACAATTAATTGCGTGATCGAGAAATCTTCTAAAATATTTAATGCGTCAACCGCCATAGTTTCTGAAGAAACTACTTTAGGATTTTTAGACATGATATCCCTGGCAGTTAAGTCAGCAATAGTATCTACGTCATTTAACATTCTTCGGATGTCTCCATCTGTAATAATTCCGATAATTTTATTGTCTTCTATTACTGCTGTCACACCTAAACGTTTTTCAGAAATCTCAAAAATTGCTTTTTTAATAGAGGTTTCAGGACTAACAGCAGGTTTTAACGAATGCTCGATCATATCTTTTACACGAAGTAATAGTTTTTTGCCCAAAGCGCCTCCCGGATGATAAACTGCAAAATCTTCTGGTTTAAAATCTCGCATTTCCATCAGGCAGACTGCCAAAGCATCTCCCATAACCAATTGTGCCGTTGTGCTGTTTGTTGGAGCCAGATTAATAGGACAAGCTTCTGTATCAACTGTTGTATTTAATACAAAATCTGAACCTTTTGCCAAGTATGAAGTTACGTTGCCTGTAATTGCAATCAAAGTATTTCCAAATCTTTTTAATAACGGAACCAGAACTTTAATTTCGGGACTATTCCCGCTTTTAGAAATGCAAATTATAGTATCGTCGTTTTGAATCATTCCCAAATCGCCGTGGATTGCTTCTGCGGCATGTAAAAACATAGAAGGGGTTCCGGTAGAGTTAAAAGTGGCAACCATTTTTTGGGCAATAATCGCGCTTTTTCCTATGCCGGTAACGATTAAACGGCCTTTGGTTTCGTATATGCGCTGGACTGCTTCGGAGAAATTTTCGTCTAAAAAATCAATTAATTTTGTAATTGCTTCACTTTCAGAGAGTATTGTTTTTTTGGCAATCGCCAATATATTTTCTTTTGTGATCAAAACAGAATGTTTAAAATTTGTATGTATAAAAGAAAGTTGTATCTTTATGTGTTGCAAATTTATACAAAATACAGTTAATATAGAGAATGAATTCAAACGAAATTGAAATACATAAAGAATTAAAGAAGTATTTCGGCTTTAGCCAATTTAAGGGCTTGCAGGAGCAAGTCATTACGAGTATTTTAGGTCAGACTAATACTTTCGTAATAATGCCGACGGGTGGTGGAAAGTCTCTTTGTTATCAATTACCCGCTTTAATTCAGGAAGGAACAGCAATTGTTGTTTCTCCGTTAATTGCTTTGATGAAAAATCAAGTTGATGCGATTCGAAGTCTTTCTTCGGAAAATGGAATCGCACATGTATTAAATTCATCTCTTACTAAAACAGAAATTGCCCAGGTCAAAAAGGATATCACTTCCGGCCTGACCAAACTTTTATATGTTGCTCCCGAATCTTTAACAAAAGAAGAATATGTAACCTTTTTGCAAAGTGTGCCTATTTCTTTTGTAGCAATCGACGAAGCGCACTGTATTTCAGAATGGGGCCACGATTTTAGGCCAGAGTACCGAAACCTGAAGCATATAATTAAGCAATTAGGTAAAGTTCCTATCATCGGACTTACCGCTACAGCAACGCCAAAGGTTCAGGAAGATATTCTGAAAAACCTGGACATGTCTGATGCGAATACTTTTAAAGCATCTTTCAACAGACCGAACTTATATTACGAAGTTCGTACCAAGACCAAAAACATCGAATCGGATATTATCCGGTTTATTAAACAACATAAAGGCAAATCCGGAATTATTTACTGCTTAAGCCGTAAAAAAGTCGAATCTATTGCCGAAGTTTTACAGGTAAACGGAATCAGTGCTGTTCCTTATCATGCCGGTTTAGATGCAAAAACCCGCGCCAAACATCAGGATATGTTTCTGATGGAAGACGTAGATGTAGTGGTAGCAACAATTGCATTCGGTATGGGAATTGACAAGCCAGACGTTCGTTTTGTAATTCACCATGATATTCCAAAATCCCTGGAAAGTTATTATCAGGAAACTGGCCGTGCGGGCCGTGATGGGGGAGAAGGACATTGTTTGGCCTATTACTCCTATAAAGATGTAGAAAAGCTGGAAAAATTCATGTCCGGAAAACCGGTTGCCGAGCAGGAAATTGGTTTTGCCCTTTTGCAGGAAGTAGTGGCTTACGCCGAAACCTCGATGTCACGCCGAAAATTCCTTCTGCACTACTTTGGAGAAGAATTTGACAGCGAAACCGGAGAAGGTGCCGATATGGACGACAACGTTCGCAATCCTAAAAATAAAATCGAAGCCAAAGATCAGGTCGTTAAATTGCTTGAAATTGTGCGCGATACCAAACACATCTACAAATCAAAAGAAATTGTGTTTACTTTAATAGGGCGTATCAATGCCGTTATTAAAGCACATAAAACAGATATACAGCCGTATTTTGGTTCCGGCTCCGGCCACGACGAAAAATACTGGATGGCCTTATTGAGACAAGTTCTCGTTACGGGATATTTATCAAAAGATATTGAGACGTATGGTGTAATTAAAATTACACAGCAAGGTTTGGATTTTATCCAAAACCCGGTTTCGTTTATGATGTCTGAAGATCACGAATATACCGAATCTGATGATGAAACTATCGTTACCGGCGGAAAATCTTCTGGTACTGCAGATGAAGTTTTAACGGGAATGCTTCGTGAACTTCGTAAAAAAGTGGCCAAAAAACTGGGAGTTCCTCCGTTTGTGGTCTTTCAGGATCCTTCTCTTGAAGACATGGCGCTTAAATATCCAATCACTATTGCCGAATTGTATAATATTCATGGAGTTGGTGAAGGAAAAGCAAAAAAATACGGAAGTGAATTTGTCGAATTAATCAACAGATATGTTGAAGATAACGACATCATTCGTCCCGATGATTTGGTTGTAAAATCGACTGGAGTAAACTCTGCAAATAAACTCTATATCATTCAGAATATTGACCGAAAATTGTCCTTAAAAGATATCGCTTCCGCGAAAGGATTGACCATGGATGCTTTGATCAAAGAAATGGAGCAAATCGTTTATGCAGGAACCAAGCTGAATATTAAATATTGGGTTGATGATATTCTGGACGACGATCAGCAGGAAGAAATTCACGATTACTTTATGGAATCAGAATCGGATAAAATCGAAGATGCCCTTAAAGAATTTGACGGCGATTACGATATTGACGAATTGCGTTTAATGCGTATTAAGTTTATTAGTGAAGTAGCTAATTAAGATCTATGTTAAATGTGAGATGTAAAATGTATTTGATACTTCATCTCACATTTTTCATTTAACCTCTTACTCAGAATAAACTTCACCCCGATGCGGTTTCAAAGCATCTCTCACCTGAATCATATTTTCATCGGTTACTACCATAAAAGCGGTGGCGTGCATATCGTTTACGATATTAAAACCAGTTATATTTAAAGGTAGTTTTTCTATAACGATATATTCTTTTAAATGAATTTCGTGATGCTCGGCTGTTTTAGCCGAAGCCGGTCCGCGGAAATCCCAAATCAATTTTATTTTTCTGGACATTTTTTTTAGTTGCTAAGATTCTAAGTTGCAAAGGTACAAAGACTCTTTTGAAAATGGAGTTTTATATTGTTTGACTTTATTGATTTTGATTGTCAGTTCGAGCGTCCCGAAGCTTCGGGAGAGAACCGCGCGTGCATTTCGACTTCGCTCAATGTGACAAAAATGAACATAGAATTGGATAAAATTTACAATTGATAAAATCTCATTCCAAAATACTACTTTTGTAGCTTCTTTTCATAGAAAGAAAAGCTAATAGAATAAACATACAAAAATGCCAAAAGAACTTTTACTTCAGGTTACACCGGAAATTGCTGCAAACGAATCATTGCTAAAAGACCATTTGTCTAAGCAGATCAAAGTACCATCAAATGAAATTCAGCACGTTTCTGTTTTAAAACGCTCTATTGATGCACGTCAAAAAGCGATTAAAATCAATTTAAAAGTTCTTATTTATTTAAAAAGCGAACCTTTTCAGGAAACTAAAATCGAACTTCCGAACTATAATGATGTTTCAAAAGCTCAGGAAGTTATTGTGGTTGGCGCCGGTCCGGCTGGACTTTTTGCTGCACTGCAATTAATCGAATTAGGTTTAAAGCCAATTGTTTTGGAACGTGGAAAAGATGTTCGCGGACGTAGACGTGATTTAAAAGCAATCAATCGGGAACATATTGTAAACGAAGATTCTAATTATTGTTTTGGAGAAGGTGGAGCAGGAACCTATTCTGACGGTAAATTATATACGCGTTCTAAAAAACGTGGTGATGTAACCCGGATTTTAGAACTTTTAGTTGCTTTTGGAGCTTCAGAAGATATTTTGGTGGAAGCGCATCCGCATATTGGAACCAATAAATTGCCAAAAATTATTGAAGATATTCGAAATAAGATCATCGAATTTGGCGGACAGGTTTTGTTTGAAACCCGTGTGACCGATATTTTGGTAAAGAACAATGAAGTAGACGGAATTGTAACGCAAAACGGCGATAAAATTCAGGCTAATAAATTGATTTTGGCAACAGGACATTCTGCTCGTGATATTTTTGAATTATTGGACAAAAAGAAAATTTTAATAGAAGCAAAACCTTTTGCATTGGGAGTTCGTGCAGAACATTCGCAGGAATTAATCGACAGTATTCAATACAGTTGTGATTTCCGCGGAGAACATTTACCTCCGGCACCTTATTCTATTGTAAAACAAGTCAATGGCCGCGGAATGTATTCGTTCTGTATGTGTCCCGGCGGTGTAATTGCGCCTTGCGCGACGAGTCCTGGCGAAGTGGTTACCAACGGCTGGTCTCCATCTAAACGTGATCAGTCAACGGCAAATTCCGGAATTGTGGTCGAATTGAAATTAGAAGACTTTAAGCCTTTTGCAAAATTCGGTGCTCTGGCCGGAATGGAATTCCAAAAAAGTATCGAACAAAAAGCATGGCATCTGGCAGGACAAACTCAAAAAGTTCCCGCGCAAAGAATGGTCGATTTTACGCAAAATAAAGTGTCATCCGATATTCCCAAAACATCTTATGTTCCTGGAACAACCTCGGTGGAATTGGGACAGGTTTTTCCCGGATTTCTTTCTCAGATCATGCGCCAGGGTTTTCAGGATTTTGGAAAATCAATGCGTGGTTATTTGACAAATGAAGCCATTTTGCATGCACCCGAAAGCCGAACTTCTTCGCCCGTAAGAATTCCGAGAGATCCTGTAACTTATGAGCATGTGCAGATAAAAGGGTTATATCCTTGCGGAGAAGGTGCAGGTTATGCCGGCGGAATTATTTCTGCAGCTATAGACGGTGAAAAATGTGCACTAATGATTGCTGAATCCCTGAAATAATTGAGATTCTAATTTTCATGTAGTAAAAAGATTGTTATCTTAGTATTCTAATTCTAACAGAATCCGCCCCAGATGACAATACAAGAAATAGAAACAAAATACGATTTTAAATTTCCAGATCTGTACAAAGAATTGGACGCCGACGGCATGCTCGATGTTGGAGAATATGGTCCGAACTGGTATCTGGAAGTTTACCCCACTTTAAAAGATAATCCGCCTCTGCTTTTGCATTCTTATGATTTTGAATCCTTAAATTTAAAATCGGTAGCTGAAGAAATTGAAGAACTCAGAGATCCTGAGGATTATCGAAACATCAACCCCGAATTAAAATTTATTCCTTTTGCCAAAAGTGGAGGCGGAGATCACTATTGCTTTTTTCTTAATGAAGAAAATAATGGAGATGTGCCAATTGTATTTGTCTGGCATGATATGAATGAAGTCAATTATCTCGCAAAAAATCTTCAGGATTTTATATTCAAAGTATTGTTGATTGATATGTCAAAAAAAGACCTTTATAATGAATTAAGCGATGAAGAATTTAGAAACGAAATACAATCGGTTTTTAAATCCCATAAAAAATATTTGAATGAGCGTCAAATCAGTATTTTAGAAGAGATAATGACCCGTAAAATTGTGGAATATGAAATACATGTTTCGCCCAAAATAATAGAATCTGCAAGAGGATTATTAACAGATTCTGAACTGGAATCTATTGTAAATGAAGTTATTCCTTTTGATAAAATGAATCAAAGTTTTAAATATTCCAACGACTAGTTTTTAAAATATAATTTCAACCATGAAAAATATCTTCTCCAATTTATTCAATAGAAATAATGATCCGAAATCGATAATTTCGTTTGATGTGATCGATCCAATATATTCTTATTTATACAATGAAAATGGAAGTTTCGAATTTAAAGTAAAAGGAATTCAGGAAAATGTCACAGTAAATTTATTTTATTTCCCTGGTTCTTTTGATCATGAGGAAGGACATGCAGAAATTAAAAAAGCCGGATTTAATAATCCTTATGAGGTTTTAAACGAACTTTATAAAAAGATTGACATTGGGGTTTTATCTCAGGAAAAAATAGACGAAGGCCTCGAGTATGATTTTATACATATTCAGTTTTATTCGCAGCCGGGTAAGGAGGCAAAACAATATTTTAAGCGTGTTCTCAATAATTTCATCATCATTTTTTGCTGCACCAATAGTCTGGAAACAAACGATTTTAAAATATTATATTCCAGCGGACATTTCTTCGATTATACAAAAGGACTTTTAGATTCGAAATTACTGGATGTTAATAATCCTGAAAATGAAACTCAGGAAATCGGAATAAAAGATTTTAAAATTGTACTGCAGGGACTTTGTCAATATATGAATATTGAAATTCCGGAAACCATTGCGCTTCCGTCTACAGAAGATTTATTAGCAAGTGAAGAAGTAACAGAAGCTACTTTTCAGGAATTTATAAAATTGGTTTCGAGAGGAAATATCGACGAAAAGGAACTAAAAAAGCAATCGAAAAAACTTTTTAAAAACTTTCAGAAAGAAGCAAAAGAGTATCATAATATTGTTGAAGATCATTTTGCATTTTTTGAAAGTGTTGATGCCTGGCACAGTGACTGGAAATTTGATCCCGAAGATGCAGAATATTTTATTTCCAATTTAATTGGCGAAGATTTTACTTTCGATTATCCCGAAGAAACCTACAGTCATAATTTGTTTCCTTACATTCAGTCAGAACTGGAAAAATCAAATCTCGAATTGTTAACTTATCAAACTTTTGGAGATAGCTATTTGTTTTTTGTTGCCAATAAAGATGACGTTGAAAGAATTTTAGAATTATCAGAATTGACAAAAGTTGAAATTAATCAGTTATAAAAAGTTGCCACGAATTGCACTAATTTACACGATTTTTCTCTAATATCTGAAAAATAATTGTGTAAATTAGTGTGATTCGTGGCAGAAAATAATATTTAAATTTTAGGCAGCTTCATTTCATTAAAAGTGCTTTTTTGTTTAGCCAAAGCTTCAATTTCCTGCCACTTCCGTGGAGAATCAGCAGAAAGATTTTCGTATGAATTTTTGGTAATCAGGATGTCGTCTTCAATTCGAACGCCAATATTCCACCACTTTTTGTCGCATTTGCTGTTTGCCGGAATGTAAATTCCAGGTTCAACAGTAAAGATCATATTTTCTTTCAGGTTGCCCATATAATTCCCTTTGTCGTGAACATCTAAACCAAGAAAGTGCGAGCAGCTGTGCGGATAATAGATTCTCGCGTCTTTAGGATCGGTAATTATTCCAAGTTTAATCAATCCGTTTGCGATAAATTCTCTTGCAACTTTATTTAAATCCTGAAATCGCGTTCCTTCTTTACAAATTTTAAAAACTTCTTCCTGCGCATCATAAACCAGTTGATAAATAGCTTTTTGTTCATCAGAAAATTTTCCGTTTGCCGGAATAGTTCTCGTTACATCAGCAGAATAACCGTGATATTCAGAACCTACATCCATTAATAATAACTGATTATCAATTTTAGTAGCATTGTTTTCACCGTAATGTAAGATACAGCCATTCGCGCCAGCGCCTACAATTGGCGGATATCCTTCGCCTTCTGCTCCGTAATGCCTGTGAATATAAGCGTGAATTCCGTCGGCTTCGTTTTCGCTCATATCGGGACCAACAGCTTTCATTACTTCATTGTGGGCAACGCAGGATAGTTTAACCGATTTTCGCATCAAATCAATTTCTTCCGGCGTTTTTATCTCTCGTAATGAATTGGTGATGTTGGTATAAAGTTCTTCGGCTTTTTCATTTTCAGCAGTGATGGAAGCTTTAGATTTAAATATTTCAATTAATCCCGCAAGGTCAAATCCTGTTTTGTTGTTTTTGATATCAGTCGGAATTTTGTCGAAAATAATTTTGTCAAACTTTTTAAAATCAATTGCAAATGCATTAAAATCTTTTCCGTTATAAACGTTTGTAAAACCTAATTTCGATTTTGCTCCTTCAACTCCTAAACGTCTTCCTGTCCAGGTTTCCTGCGCAGCATTTCTTTCTCTTACAAAAAGAACCTCGTTGTATTTTTCTGATCCCTGAGCATCTTTAAAAAGTAACAGGACAGCATCAGCTTCTTTGTAACCCGTTAAATAGTACATGTCAGGATTTTGATGGTAGTTGTAATTAATGTCTTTAGAAAAAACTCTTTCGGGATATGAAAAAATAACTGCGACAGAATTCGATGGCATTAAGTTTCTGAAGGCCTCGCGACGTCCGCGATGAAATTCTTTAGAAAGATAATCTGTTGGGAGATTTTCCTGCGAATGAACAATTGAAATTGTCACTGCGAAAACAAACACTAAAAAGAATTGTTTCATTTTTTTGATTTTGGTGGATGATTTTAGTTTTTAATACCTGCAAATTACAAAAAAATACAATTAACCATTTTATTTTAAATATTTGAATTATAGGATTTTGGTCAAAATAACTGTAAATTAGAGAAAGAAAGATGTTTCTTTTTTAAAATTCAAAGTCGGACATAGCGGAACTGGGCACGAATATTGAGAAAGACACTATAAGTATAATTTCAAACGTAAAAACAAATTACATTAACTTAAAAATATATTTTATGAAAAAATACACACTTGCAGTTGTTTCAGTTTTAACGCTATTATTTGCTTCGTGCAAAGCCTCAAAAGGTACTGAAGGTACAGGAAATTTGTATGATACCACTTGGGAACTGGAATACATCTCGGGACCAAGAATTGCTTTTGAAGGATTGTTCCCAAACAAAAAACCACAGATTACTTTTGATCAGAAAGAGAAGAAAATTTACGGTAATAGCGGCTGTAATGGTTATAGTGCTCCTTATACTTTAAGCGGAAGCTCTTTAACTTTTGGAGAACCGGGTCCGGCGACAATGATGTTTTGTGATGGAGGAGGAGAGCAGCAGTTTTTACAGCAGATGAAAAAAATTACAAGTTACTCTGTCGATAAGGATGGAAAGCTTAATTTGATTCAGGGCGATGTGCCGATGATGCGATTTAAAAAAGTAATGAAAAAATAAAAAAAGAGGGAAAATAAATTTATTTTCCCTCTTTTTTTTATCTAGTTAAGGTTTAAAATCCCCAGAATACTTTTGGGAATTTCTTTGAATTCCTGAATGGAATACGGTTTTATCAGATAGGCTTTAACACCAAGTGCGTCGCATTTTTCTTTATAAGCCGGATTTATACTGGTAGAATACACAAAACATGGAATTTTATTTAACTCGTCGTTGCTCAAAATTCTCTGTAGGGCTTCAATACCATTTAGAATAGGCATGTTAATGTCTGTAAGAATAATATCCGGAACAGGATTGGAATTATTTCCGAGATAGTTCAGGAGTTCTTCTCCGTTTGTAACAAGGCTTACTTTGTCGAAATTGGGGTTGCTATTAAAAATTTCAAACATTATCTCTGCATCATCCGTATCGTCTTCTGCAATTATAATATGTAAATTCGTATTTAGTGGCATTTTATAAGATTGGGAAATAAATATTAAATGAAGTTCCTTGGTTTGGTTCACTTTCTACGGTGATATGACCTGCGTGATTCTCCATTATTTTTTTACAAATTGCCAGACCAATGCCATTTCCCGAATATTCGTTTTTGGCGTGCAGGCGCTGAAATATAGTAAAAATTTTATTAATATGGTTTTCTTCCATTCCTATACCGTTGTCTTTGATCTGAATTTTGACAAATTTCGGAAATTCGTCATTAATTTCTGACGTGTCGTTTTCGATATGTAAAATCTTAATTAACGGAGGAACATCTGCTTTGCTATATTTAATGGCATTCGAAATTAGATTAGAAAAAAGCTGTCTCATCTGCACCTTGGAAACTTGTAACGAAGGCAGATTTCCGATCTCAAATTCGGCTTTTTTATCGGCAATTACAATTTCCAGGTCCTCACAAACTTCTGCAATTATTTCTGCTAGATTTACCTCCGTCAGATCTTCCTGAACTGTTTGGGCCGAATATCTGACCAGGTCATCTACAAGTGAACTTAATCGCAGCGAAGAAAGTGTCATCACATTTATCGCTTTTGCATCTGAATCTGAAAGATTGTCGGCATTTAATCGGCCGCCGTACATTACTATTTTTCTTAAAGGTTCTTTTAAATCATGTGAGATTACATGAATAAATTCTTCCAGATTTCTATTAATTCGGTTAAGCTCACTAATTTTTTCTTCCAGTTCTTTCTGATGGTGCAAAAGAGCTTCTTCGTGTTTCTTTTTTTCTGTCAAATCGGTAATTACGATTCCAATTCCCTGAACGGCAGGTTCGAGATCTGTTAAAGAAATATAAGCCGGAAAAATTCTTTTATCGTGTTGCGTCTTAAACAGGATTTCATGTGTTGTAATCCCGTATTTTAATGATTCGATTAAGGCAGTAAAATGCTCAGAATTATCAAAATATTCGTAAATATAATTTCCAATAATTTTTTCGGAAGAGATGCCAACCAGATTAGAAAAATAATCGTTACAATATAAAATAAGACCGTTTCTGGCAATACTAAGAGCTCCTTGTTGAAATTTTTCGATTAGAAGTCTGAAAGTGTAGTCTGCCGTCTCGAGCGAATACAGTTGAGGTACTCCGTCGTTCTGAACGACCAAAGCATCAATATCTCCCTGCCTGATAGCATTAACGATGCTGTTAGCGTCATGGAGCTGATCCTTTAATGAATTAATTTCATTTAATAAGGATTCTATATATTTAGTGTCTTGCTCCAAATTATTCTTCAATATTTAATATCCGTAGTACCTTTTGTGTGTCAGATAAGTCTCCAAGAATTATCCTTTGCGGTTTAGGATCTGTTTTTATTAATGTAGGGATGGCTACAATTTGGTATTTTACGGCTTGCTGTTTGTCACGACTAATATCTATTATTTCGAGCTCGTAATTATTTTCAAAATGTTTGTCGCAGATTTTCCGTAAATTTTCTATAGCATGCCCTGATTTTACAGACATTCCTGAAACAAAAAGCATAAATTTATGTTTCGTTGTATTTGTACTATCAGCGGAATCATCCATTTTTATACTTTTAAAGGTTTGATATTGAGTCCGACTAAAACTCTTTCTTCATTAGAAAGATCACCGATTATTTTTCGAATTGGTTCAGGAAACTTTCTCACTAAAGTGGGAACTGCCAGAATTTGGTCGCCTTCTGCCAACTGAGGATTTTTCAGCAAATCGATGATTTCGATGCTGTATTTTCCTGCCAGATATTCTTCTGCATACTTTTTTATGTTTTCAAGTGCCTTTATCGACTTAGGAGTTTGTCCTGCAATATACAGCAATAATTGCCATTCAGCTACAACTTCTTTCTTCATAATTAATTACTGTTTTCTGTTAGAAGCAATTTTTTCCTGTAATTCTTCTGTTGCTTTTAAAATACTTAGTTCTTCTTCGGCAGATTCAAATTCATTTCTGAGAGCTTCAATATTGGCTTCCAGTACCTTGCGCTTACGGGCAATTTCACGGTCTTTTCTGCTTATCTCGTTCTGAAGTTTAATATCGGTCATAGTTTTAGCAAACTGATGCGTTCTTCTTGCGGCTCCGGTCAGGATTCCCTGTGGACCTAGTTCTACATCTAATAATTCTATTCCCTTACCTGTAATAACAAACTCCCTTACCTGATTGGAATGACCCATTCCTCTGGATTTGACAATAAAAATACCTCGGTTTCTTTCTCCAATTCCTTCCATGTCACGAACAGTAATCCAGGTATCAACCAAAGAAGATACCGATTCTTCTGCAAGATCGGGGCGCAACGTATCTGTCTGCTTGTTTAAGGAAGTAAAAAGTGCCGTTATGTTATTTATTTTCAGCATATCTATAAGTCTTACCAGCATCGATCTCACTTCATGCTCACTACCTACTGAAATTAAGTTACTAATAGGATCAATGATTATAGTAGTAGGCTTAAATTCTTTTATTAATTTTCGAAGTGTAAGCAAATGAAGTTCAAGGCCATTTAACGAAGGTCTTGAAGAATGAATCTGCAAAGTTTTGTTGTCCAGATATTTTTGAAGATCCAGTCCGATAGATTTCATGTTTCTCACCAATTGCTGTGGAGATTCTTCGAAAGCAAAATAAATAGTTTTTTCCTTTTTCTCACATTGTTTAAATGCAAAGTAGGAGGCAATAGTGGTTTTTGCAGTTCCTGCAGTTCCGGAAATTAAAATATTGCTTCCACGGTAATAACCGCCTCCATCAAACATGCCGTCCAAACCAGTTAATCCGGTTGGAATAATTTCAGACGAGACTTCATTATCCAGTTTAAGAGATGTAATGGGAAGCACCGAAATTCCGTCCTCATCAATAAGAAAAGGATATTCGTTTGTACCATGTGTAGATCCTCTGTATTTTACAATACGAAGTCTTCTTGTCGAAACTTGCTCAATTACACGATGATCCAGCAGAATTACACAATCTGACACATATTCTTCCAAGCCCTGACGGGTAAGTGTAGCTTCGCCTCTTTCACCTGTAATGATAGCGGTGACGCCTTTTGTTTTAAGCCAGTGAAATAATCTTCGCAGTTCTGCCCTCAGGATAGCCTGATTATCCAGTCCTGAAAATAAGGATTCAATAGTGTCCAGTACAACGCGAGTTGCTTTTATAGAGTCTATAGCATGACCTAGTCTAATGAATAATCCGTCGAGATCATATTCTCCTGCTTCTTCAATTTCTGATCTTTCAACTCTTACGTGATCGACTACGATTTTTTTTTCCGATTTTAATTTTTCCAGGTCGAAACCCAGTGATTTAACGTTTAAAGTCAGGTCATCTGAAGGTTCTTCAAATGACATAAAAACTCCCCGTTCATTATATTCCGTGATACCTTTTATTAGAAATTGCATTCCTAATAATGTTTTTCCACAGCCGGCTCCTCCGCAGATTAGAGTTGGTCGTCCTTTTGGGAAACCTCCATCAGTAATCTCATCCAGACCGTCTACTCCTGTTGGAGTTTTGGGAAATTTAAAGCTATGTGATTTTGATTTTTTTTCCACGCTGTAAAATATTCTGTTTACTCAAATATACGTTTTTCAAAATAATTTTGCATTACGAATTATTAAAGATTTAACAACTAAATGCACTATTTATCGCATTAAAAAATGAAGAGCTAAGGTTTTAAAGTGTTTAAAATTAGGTATCTAAAAATAATACGAAAGTTTTGTCTTATAAATAAAAAACCGCCAAAGACCTGGCGGTTTTAATAGATTGTTTTGTGATTTATTTCTTTTTCAGCTTGTCTTTAAACACCTTTTCAAATTTTTCAATTTTAGGCTGAATTACCATTTTGCAATACGGCTGGTTTTTATTGTTTGCATAATAATTCTGATGGTAATCTTCTGCTTTATAAAATGCTTTAAACGGTTCTACTTTTGTTACAATAGGATTACTGTAAACTTTTGCTTTGTTTAATTCGGCAATAATACTTTGTGCCGCTTTTTTCTGTTCTTCGTTTTTATAAAAGATCACCGAACGATATTGTGTTCCAACATCTGCACCTTGTCTGTTTAAAGTTGTCGGATCATGAACGGTAAAAAAGACCTTGAATATTTCATTAATGTCTGTTTTTGTTTTGTCGTAGGTTATCTGCACAACTTCTGCATGACCTGTTGTTCCGGTAGAAACGTCTTCGTAAGTTGGATTGGCAGCTTTCCCACCAGAAAAGCCGGAAACAACCGATTTTACGCCGTCCAGATTTTCATAAACTGCTTCAACACACCAGTAGCAGCCTCCGCCAAGCGTAATGGTTTCAAAATTTGAAGCTTTTTTATTTTGTGCAAAGCCATTCAGCGAAAGCACAGAAAAGAATATTAAAAGTATATTTTTCATTATATTTTTTATTTAACAGATAGTTGTTTAAATTCTATAAAGACGTTGACTCCGGTAAAAGCTTGTGCGATATTATGCAAACTTGTTTCTTTATTTAAAATAGAGAGCTATGCTATATGCGTTTGAAATGTTTTTTTATTTGGAATCAGGAATAAAATCAAGAGCAATTGAGTTCATGCAATAACGTTTTCCTGTTGGCTCGGGACCATCGTCAAAAATATGGCCCAAATGTCCGCCACAGCGTCCGCATAAAGTTTCAGTTCGTTCCATTCCAATAGAATTGTCTTCTTTAAAAACAATGCTTTTTTTATCAGATTGTTCATAGAAACTAGGCCATCCACAGCTGCTTGAGAATTTTGCAGTCGATCTGAAGAGTTTATTTCCGCAAGAAGCGCAATAGTACGTTCCTTTTTCATCTGTATTCCAATATTTTCCTGTAAAAGGTCTTTCGGTATCTGCTTCGCGCATCACGGCATACACATCCTCAGGTAAAACCTTTTTCCATTCTGCATTACTTACGTTAAGTTTTTTAGTGTCAGTATTAGAATAATAAGGATTGCCGGCTTTATTGATAACGTTTTCCATAGCAGTAGATTTTGTTTGCTTTTTAGTGTTTTGTCCGCATGCCTGTAAAATAAAAAGCGGTACTAAAAAACAAAGGCTGATAAATTGAGTTTTTGATTTCATATTAATGAATAGTAAAATTGTAATGAGTTTAGAATCAGTATTATTTAGGACTTTACATTTTTTATATTTCAAAGGTACAACGAGATTATGTCCCGAAAAGATGCCTTTGAAATAATTCAGATTTTTTTAAGTGTGTTTTAACTTTTTATTAGTTACGTAAAATAAGACAATCTAGTTTTTATGTCTTAATTTTAACAGCTTTTAATTTTTATTGGAAATTTATACGATTGTAAATCAGTAAAATATAAATTAAGTTTTATTTTGGTTTACTGCAATTTAAATTACGATTTTTAAGCCATTTCTTTTTTCGTATTTTTGTTTTATTAAGAAGCCTTATGACAGAAGAGAACGTAATATTAGTAAATGAAAACGACGAGCAAATTGGTTTAATGCCAAAATTAGAAGCCCATGAAAAGGCAGTTTTGCACCGTGCATTTTCGGTTTTTGTTTTAAATAACCAGAATGAAATAATGCTGCAGCAGCGAGCACATCAAAAATACCATTCTCCGTTGCTGTGGACCAATACATGCTGCAGTCACCAGCGTGAAGGCGAAAACAATATCGATGCAGGAAGCAGACGATTGTTTGAAGAAATGGGATTTAAAACAGATTTAAAAGAACTGTTTCATTTTATATACAAAGCGCCTTTTGATAATGGACTGACAGAACACGAGCTGGACCATGTAATGATTGGATATTATAATGATAGTCCAGACATAAACAGGGAAGAAGCAGAAGACTGGAAATGGATGAAAATTGAAGATGTAAAAGCAGATATTGAAAGACAGCCCGAAATATATACTGTCTGGTTTAAAATAATTTTTGACGAATTCTATCATTATTTAGAAGAGCATAAACTTTAACCCCGACTAACCAACAACCTAAATGAGAGTAACCATATCAAGAAAAGCACATTTTAATGCTGCGCATCGACTACATCGAAAAGATTGGTCATTTGAAAAAAACGATGCTGTTTTTGGAAAATGCAACAATCCTAATTTTCATGGTCATAACTATGGTTTAACAGTAAGTGTTACAGGGAAAATTGACCCGGAAACTGGTTTTGTTTTAGATGTGAAAGTATTAGCGGATATTATACGTGAAGAAGTAGAGATTCCGTTTGATCACAAAAATCTGAATCTGGATGTTCCGGAATTTTCAGATTTAAATCCGACTGCAGAGAATATTGCAGTTGTGATATGGAATAAAATTAGACAAAGAATTCATGCCGACTTTGATCTGGAAGTGGTACTGAATGAAACCGACCGCAATTTTGTAACTTATAAAGGAGAATAAAAAATGTCATTAAAAATAGGAGATATAGTTCCGAATTTTACTGCTAAAGACAACAACGGAGAACTTTTTCAAAGCCAGAGCGTTTTAGGAAGGAAGCCACTGGTAATTTATTTTTATCCAAAAGATAATACCCCTGGCTGCACTACCGAAGCCTGTACTTTTCGGGATCAATACGAGGATTTTAAAGATCTTGGGGCAGAGGTAATCGGTATTAGCAGCGACAGCGTAAAATCACACCATAAATTTGCAGCTAAATATCAGTTGCCTTTTATTTTGCTTTCAGATCAGGATAAAAGATTAAGAAAGCTTTTTGGGGTAAGAAATAATTTGTTCGGACTTTTACCGGGACGCGTTACCTATATCATAGATAAAAACGGATTGCTGATTTCGATCTTTGACAGTGTAAATGCTGCCAAACATATTCCGAAAGCCTTAGAGATAGTAAAAGAATTAGTGTTATAAAGAGAAAATAAATAGTAGAAATTAATTAATCAAATATATTAGCCAAAAAAATGAGCCAAAATTTATACCCTTTACAATTTGAACCTATCCTTAAAGAAAGAATCTGGGGAGGAGAAAAACTAAAAACAATCCTTAATAAACCAATCACTTCTAAAATTACTGGAGAAAGCTGGGAGTTATCTACCGTAGAAGGAGATGTAAGCGTAGTATCGAATGGAGATTTAAAAGGTAAATCTTTAATGGAACTGATTGACGAAACTCCCGACGCCATCTTAGGAACTAAAGTTCACACACGTTTTGGGAAACAATTTCCGCTGCTTTTTAAATATTTAGATGCCAGAGAAGATCTTTCTATTCAGGTGCATCCAAACGATAAATTGGCAAAAGAGCGTCATAATTCATTCGGAAAAACAGAAATGTGGTATGTAATGCAGGCCGACGCCGATGCAAGGATTATTGTAGGTTTTAAAGAAGATTCCAGTAAAGAAGAATATTTAAAACATTTACATGATAATACTTTGGTTTCGATCCTGGACGATGTTAAAGCTAAATCGGGAGACGTTTTCTTTTTAGAAACCGGGACGGTACATGCTATTGGTGCAGGTTTGGTTGTGGCCGAAATCCAGCAAACATCGGATATAACGTATCGTTTATACGATTTTGATCGTGTAGATGCACAGGGAAATAAGCGTGAACTGCATGTTGACCTTGCCTTAGATGCTATTAACTATAATAAAGTTGATACACAGAAAAAATATACTTCAGAGATTAATACTTCAAATACAGTAGTAGACTGTCCGTATTTTACAACCAATTTTGTTCCGCTTGACGGAAAAGTTGAGGTTTTAAAATCAGGAGAAACATTTACCGTTTACATGTGCATTGAAGGAAGTTTTGAAATTGCCTATAATGACTTTAAGCAAACATATAAACAAGGCGATACCGTTTTGGTGCCGGCTGCGATTAATGCATTTGCTTTGAGTGGAAAGGCTTCAATTTTAGAAATTTACATTTCATAGCACTAAATATAAAGATTATATGTACTTTTGCAGACGCAAATTAAAATAATAATAAAATGGCAAACGTTAAGAATTTAAAGAAAGACATCAACTTCGTATTAGGAGATATTATTGAAGGAGTTTACTTGTTTGAGATGTCAACAACAGGAAATCCAACTCCGGAAACGAATGCTTTGATCGATGAAGCTATAGCTGCATTTGATACTTTGATTACAAAAGTGAACGCAAAGAATGTTGAAAATAAAAAAGCACACTTCAAACAAATTAATGTTGAATTAGAACAAACTGCTAATCAATTGATTGAAAAAATCAACGCATTATAAGCGAAAAAAAGTGTAAAAAAGTGCAAATTTATTTTGGGAAAACGAAAAACCGCTTTATATTTGCACCCGTATTGAGGCCGATGTAGCTCAGCTGGCTAGAGCAGCTGATTTGTAATCAGCAGGTCGTGGGTTCGAGTCCCTCTATCGGCTCAACGAAAACCATCACAGAAATGTGGTGGTTTTTTGCTTAAAAATGAGAGGCAGATTTATTTTGTAATAATAAAAAACAATTTTATATTTGCACCCGAAATAACGCCGATGTAGCTCAGCTGGCTAGAGCAGCTGATTTGTAATCAGCAGGTCGTGGGTTCGAGTCCCTCTATCGGCTCAAAAACCATCACAGAAATGTGGTGGTTTTTTTTTGGTCCGGAATTTCAGGTTTCAGGTTTCAAGTTGGTCTTTTAGGAATATTTTTCCTATGTTTGTCTGATAACCTTAAACTATTACCTAATGGAAGAAACTTCAGCATTTGAAAAATTTGAATTGCAGTTAGACAATACTGCAAAAGACTTTTTAAAAGAAACAGCCAAGTGGGCTTATTTTCTTTCAATTATCGGATTTATCGGAATCGGATTTTTAGCTTTAATTGCTGTATTTGCCGGAACATTATTTTCGCAGTTCAACTCGATGCCTGGAATGGCAGCGTATGGAGGTTCTTTGGGAACTATGATCGGAGTAATTTATTTTCTAATGGCAGCTTTGTACTTCTTTCCGGTTTATTATCTGTTTAAATTTAGCTCAAATGCTAAAAAAGCTTTTAGAGATAATGATTCGCAGGCTTTGACAGAATCAATTGGTTATCTGAAATCGCATTATAAGTTTTTCGGTATTTTGATGATTATTCTTTTAGCTTTATACGCGCTTATGTTTGTATTTGCAATTCTGGCAGGCATCATGGGAAAATAATTATACTCATTTAAAAGCATAAAAAAGCCCTGAATTTTCAGGGCTTTTGCAGTATTATAAATCGAATTACTGCTGTGGCTGAGTTTCCGTTTTCTGTTGTTCCTTTTTCAGGTCACCAACATATTTGGTTAACTTTTTTCCGTAAAGTGATTTTGCTACTTTCGGACTCATCGATTTCTGAATTGTGTCGAGAAATTTTAAATTGATATCATAAATTTCAGATAAGGCAATATAAGGTGCCACTTCGTAATCCTTGTTGTTTAAAGCGAAGTTTGTTGCATATAAATATTTTCTTTTAATATTGGATTCCTGCAATACATTTAAGCTGTCTAAGGCTTTAATATCCTGTCTTTTTAAAGCTTTAAAACGAGGCTCAACTCTAGAAAGGTTTTCATCTACAAAACGGCCGTTAATTTTTTGATACTGCTCATATAATTCCTGATTTTTAGAACCGGTAATTTTAGCCCCGGCAATATAATTATCAAGATTTGTGTCAATATTAATATTTCCCGGCTCTGCAAAGAATAAAATATTATTATCTAAGGAGTTACTAACGCCACGATCTAAAAACAGATACAGCATTTCCGGTGATTCCAGTTTAATGTCGGTTTCAAAAGCAGAATTTCCGTCGATCTTAATAGTATCAATAGCCACAAGGGAAGTATCAACAATTCTTTGGATGTATAAAGTTCCGTTTTTTAATCCTTTTATGTTTCCTGTAAGATGAACGCTGTCAGTAGGTGATTCTTTTTTGCCGCAAGATGCAACAAGTGCAAGAGTAACAAAAGCAATTAAAGTTTTTTTCATTGGTTTTTAGATTTTGGGTGCAAAATAAAGAAAATAGTTTAAATGTAAAGAGGCTGAAGTTTTATTTTTATAAAAAAATAAATCCCAATCTATTTCTAAATTGGGATTTTAAAATTATGTAGTAAAAGGTGTTACATGGATAAATTGAATGAACTGCCGTCCTGGTGGGTATAGGTATAAAATGAATCGCAGTCATTGTTTCCATAATCAATAACTCCGTTTAAAATCTCGCTCTGAATTTTCAGTTGTCCTCTAGAAATAAAAAGACAGGAATATTTTTTGGTAAGTGTTTCTTTTACCGTCAAAGTTATCGTTTTTCCGGTGGATCCGGTTACAGTATGAGTTCCGTCAGGAATTTCGTAAACATTATCTGCTAAAACAAAAGGAGTGTCTACGCCAGCAGTTTGCCTCGTTGTGTAAATTCCGGAATTTGTATAAACTCCGCCTTGTAGATCGGTAAGTTTACCATTGGTTACTTTTCTCGTCCACTGCGGCACAGTTGGTACAGTTGTCGTGTTGGTATATTCTATTGTTCCTTCCAATTTGATGTTATTGATTGAATAATCAACTCTTTCAATAGTCATTTTATTTCCTGTAGTGGTTACAGGTCCGGAAAGCGTAATTTTTAATTTTCCTTTTCGGGTTAAATTATTTTCATCTTTACATCCCGTGGTTCCGAAGTCTAGTAATAAGACTTTAGGATATTCTCCACCGTTTGGTGTTGTAACAGAAATGGCTGCACAAATTGCAGTTGTTTCAGTAGTTTTTCCTGTTGGTGTGCCGGTTGTTGCCAAAAGCCCTGTGTTAAGATCCATTTCGTTGGTAGCATCAATCGCGACTGATGCACCAAGATTAGTAAGGTCAACTGATGGAGCATTTTCACTATTGTCGTCGCTGGAACATGAAACATAAAGTAATGCTGATGTACAAATAGTTGCGAGTAAAATAAAGGTTTTTTTCATAGTGGTATTTGTTTAGGTTAAATGTATTAAGGCAATCAAATGTAATAAAATATGAATTACAAATAAAAATCCTGTAACGGGAAATTACAGGATTTAATAACGGTTTTAAAAAAGAAAAATTATATCCGGATCACTTTGTCGCTCATTTTTTTATCCGCTCAGTTATAACCAAAAAAAAACCTGCAAATTTAATTGCAGGTTTTGTAGAATAGTATTTTAGTACCACTTATTTAATCATTTCAAAACTTCTCTTTACAAAAGCTGTCAAGGCTTCACCTTTTAAAAGGTTTTGCGATAACTTGGCTAAATCTAAAGCTTGTTTCACCAAATGCTCCTGATGTGTTTTGTCTTCTGTATTTAAAATATTAGAAGCCAGATCAGAATTTGTATTTACAACCAAATTGTACATTTCCGGCATATTGCCCATGCCGAACATTCCGCCTCCGCCAGTCTGGCTCATCTCTTTCATTCGGCGCATAAATTCTGGCTGCGTAATAATGAATGGAGCTGCCTGGCTGTCCATCGCTTCTAATTGTACGCTGTATGCTTTTGGGATATAAGCTTCCAATGAAGTTTTTAAGGTTTCTTTTTCTTCATCAGATAATTTTGAAATTGTGTTTTCGTCTTTTTTGATTAAGTTATCAATATGATCCGAGTCTACACGTACAAAAGTCAAATCGCTGTTATCTCCTTCGATTTTCTGAATTAAATGCGAAATAATTGGAGAATCTAAAAGCAATACTTCATATCCTTTATCTTTCGCTGCTTCAATATAAGAATGCTGGGCATCTTTATTTCCTGCATACAGAATAACTAATTTACCATCTTTATCGGTTTGGTTTTCTTTTAGTTTTTCTTTTAATTCTTCTAAAGTAAAATACGTATTGTCTACAGTTGGATACAGAACAAACGCACCTGCTTTTTCATAAAATTTATCTTCAGAAAGCATTCCGTATTCTAAAACGATTTTGATGTCGTTCCATTTTGCTTCAAAGTCAGCACGGTTTTCGTTAAATAACGCTTTTAATTTATCGGCTACTTTACGGGTAATATAATTCGAAATTTTCTTTACAGCCCCATCGGCTTGCAGACCAGAACGGGAAACGTTTAACGGAATATCCGGAGAATCGATTACACCTTTCAGCATGGTCAAAAATTCAGGTACAATTCCTTCTACATTATCCGTAACATAAACCTGGTTTTGGTATAGCTGGATTTTATCTTTCTGGATCTGCATGTCATTTCCTAATTTAGGGAAATACAAAATACCAGTTAAGTTAAACGGATAATCTACATTTAAATGAATGTTGAATAACGGCTCTTCGAACTGCATAGGATACAATTCTCTGTAGAAACTTTTGTAATCTTCATCAGAAAGTTCAGTAGGCTGTTTTGTCCATGCTGGATTTGGGTTGTTAATGATATTATCAGTTTCAACTGTTTCATTAACGTAATCTTCCGGAGCATCTTCCGGTTTTGGAAGCGTTTCTGTTCTTGTTCCAAATTTAATTGGAATAGGCATAAACTTGTTATACTTATTCAATAATCCGCTGATTTTAGAATCTTCTAAAAATTCAAGAGAATCTTCAGCAACGTGAAGAATGATTTCTGTTCCGCGTGAAGTTTTGTCAGCAGGTTCCAGAGTAAATTCCGGGCTTCCGTCACAGGTCCAGTGTGCAGCTGGTTCATCTTTGTATGATTTAGTGATAATTTCAACTTTTTCTGCTACCATAAAAGCAGAGTAGAAACCAAGACCAAAATGACCGATAATACCAGAATCTTTTGCAGAATCTTTGTATTTGTCTAAGAATTCTTCGGCACCTGAAAAAGCAACCTGATTGATGTATTTTTCAACTTCATCAGCAGTCATGCCCAGACCCTGATCGATAATATGGATTTTTTTTCCTTCTTTATCGACTTTAATTTCGATAACCGGATTTCCATATTCAACCTTCGCTTCTCCGATGCTGATAAGATGTTTTAATTTTAAAGTAGCATCGGTACCATTAGAAACAAGCTCGCGCAAGAAAATTTCGTGGTCGCTGTATAAGAACTTTTTAATTAAGGGAAAAATGTTTTCTACTGAAACATTAATTTTACCTGTTGCCATATTTTTTAATTTTTATTTAATGTGATGATTTTCATTTGTTCAAATAGAATACCAATTGTTTTTGGGGTGACAAAATGTCGGAAATGTTAATTTTGAAATAAAAAAAACAGATTTTGGAACGAAATCTATTTCTTTCAATCGTATATTTGTACTATAATAATTGTTAAACCTTGTAAGTATTAACTTAAAAATGTACAAAAAAATGAAGAAGATATTATTCATTTGCGCGATTGCCACGATGTTATTTGCGTGTAAATCAGCTTCAACAGCTTCGTCTTCAGAAGCAACAAATCTCTCAACAAAACTTGACAAAAAGACTCAGGTAGCACTAAAAGGAAATTGGGTTTTAACCAATGTTACGTATCCGGGTTCTGAGTATATCAAAGTAAATTCTTTTGATCTGGCTGATTCAAAATGTTTTATTGGTAGTACATGGTCTTTCGTTTCTAATAATAATAAAGGAACAATGGCTCTAACTTCTCCAAATTGTACTGCATTCAGTTCTCCAATTGTGTGGAGTATCAATAATCAGGGGCTTTTTGTTCTTAAAGTTTTGGATGCTGGTGTAAAAGCAAAAAAAGTAAGAGATGGTTATTTGCTTAAAATTGCCGGTATAACCGAAAGTTCATTTCAGTTAATCGACAATATCAATGTTGGTGGCCAGACTAAAGATGTGACATACCAATTTCAAAGAGCAAATTAATATTAAAAATATATAAAATGAGAAAGATAACTGTTTTAGGTTTAAGTAGTCTATTGATGTTAACTAGTTTTTTTACTAGTTGTGACTCAGTAAAAAATGCAAATAATACACAAAAAGGTGCCGGAATCGGTGTTGTAGCTGGTGGTGTTATTGGTGCTGTCCTTGGAAATAATCTTGGTAAAGGCGGAAACGCTGCTTTAGGAGCTGCAATTGGAGCTGCTGTGGGTGGTGGAACTGGTGCCCTTATCGGAAACAAAATGGATAAACAGGCACGTGAAATTGATCAGGCTCTCCCAGGTGCAGAGGTAGAAAGAGTGGGAGAAGGTATTCACTTAACACTGAATGAAAATTCAGTTCGTTTTGATACCAATAAATCTACTTTAACAAGTCAGGCAAAAGCAAACTTAGATAAATTAGTTCCTGTTTTCAACGAGTACGGAGATACAGATATTCAGATTTTTGGATATACCGACAGTACAGGAAAACCAGAATATAACTTAACACTTTCCGGACAAAGAGCAGCTTCTGTGCAGGCTTATCTTGTTGCAAAAGGATTAAAATCAAGCCGTTTTAAAACTTCAGGTTTAGGAATTGCAGATCCAATTGCTACAAATGATACTCCGGAAGGAAGAGCGCAAAACCGTCGTGTTGAATTCTCAATTACAGCAAACGACAAAATGGTAAATGACGCTAAAGCGGAAGCTGGAAAATAATTTCAAATAAAATAAAATATAAAAAAAGCTGTTTCATAATTGAAGCAGCTTTTTTTTGACTTTAGAAATTAAACATTGTAAATTTGACCTCTCATATTACAACTCATGCTCGACATTCAGAATATTTCTTTTTCGTATACCGAAAATCGCGTTATAAAAAACATTTCTTTTACAATTGAGAAAGGCCAGAATATTTCTATTATTGGAGAGAGCGGCTGTGGAAAAAGTACGCTGCTTAAACTAATTTATGGTCTTTACGACCTGGATGAAGGAAAAATCTTTTATGGTGATAAACCTGTTTTAGGACCCAAATTTAATTTGATTCCCGGAATGCCGTACATGAAATATCTTGCACAAGATTTTGATTTATCGCCATATGAAACTGTTGCAGAAAACGTGGGTAAGTTTCTTTCTAATGGTTTTGCCAATATGAAAAAACTTCGTGTTCAGGAACTATTGGAAATGGTAGAAATGGAACAGTTTTATAATGTAAAAACAAAGTTTTTAAGCGGTGGACAGCAGCAAAGAGTTGCACTGGTAAGAGTTTTGGCTTTAGAGCCCGAAGTTATTTTGTTAGACGAACCATTTAGTCAGATTGATGCCTTCAGGAAAAATGCACTTCGCCGTAATTTATTCCGCTACTTAAAACAAAAAGGAATTACCTGTATAATCGCCACTCATGACAGTACAGATGCTTTGTCTTTTGCAGACCAGGCGATTGTAATGAGAAATGGCGAAATGATTGTTAAGGATGAGCCAAGTAAGATATACGAAGATCCTCAGACAAAATACGTAGCTTCATTGTTTGGAGAAGTGAATGAAATTCCGACTCATTTATTGTTATCCTATGCAGATGAAACTCATAAGACACTAGTTTATCCACATCAGTTTAAAATGGTTTCTGAGTCCAGATTAATGGTAAAAATCAGAAAGACTTATTTCAGGGGAAGTCATTATTTAATTGAAACAGTTTATAAAAGGCAATTAATTTTCTTCGAAAGCGAAATAGATTTACCGCTGGAACAAGAAGTGTTTTTAGCTTTAAATTATTTATAAAAAGAAACCCGTTTTGTAAAGATTTACAAAACGGGTTTCTTCTTTTATAAAGAAACTAATTTTTAAGGTATTTTTCTAGAAACTGATCCTGTTCCCAAAGTAAGTGCAGTATGTTTTCTTTCGCAGCATAACCATGTGATTCCTTTGGCAGAATAACCATTCTTGCCGGCGCTCCCAGGCCTTTTAAAGCCTGAAAATATCTTTCGGTCTGCAATGTAAAAGTTCCCGGATTGTTGTCTGCCTCGCCATGAACCAATAAAAGAGGCGTTTTCATTTTCTCTGCATTCATAAAAGGCGACATGGTATTGTAAACCTCGGGAACTTCCCAGTAATTTCTTTGCTCAGACTGAAATCCGAACGGTGTTAAAGTTCTGTTGTAAGCTCCGCTTCGGGCAATTCCACAGGCAAAGAGATTAGAATGAGTCAATAAATTGGCCGTCATAAAGGCACCGTACGAATGTCCTCCTACAGCAATTTTTTTTCTGTTAATATAACCCAACGCATCTACAGCATCTATTGCAGCAGCAGCGTTGTCGACTAATTGCGAAATAAAATTATCGTTTGGTTCTGTTGTTCCTTCTCCAATAATTGGAAATGCCGCATCGTCTAAAACGACATATCCTTTTGTTACCCAATATACAAAAGAGCCATAATAAGGAAATGTAAATTCGTTTGAATTTTGAGTCGATTGAGAAGCGCTATTCCTGTCTTTGTATTCTGCAGGATAAGCCCAGATTAACAGAGGAAGCTTTTCTTTTTTCTTTTTATCATAACCGGCAGGGAGATATAAAGTTCCTGAAAGTTCTAATCCGTCTTTGCGTTTGTATTTAATAACTTCCTTACTTACGTCTTTGATGCTTTCAAACGGATTTTTAAAATCAGTTATCGGACTTAAGCTGTTTTGTTTTTTGATGTTTCTGAAATAGTAATTGGGATATTCTGTTTTAGATTGTATCTGAACAAGAATTTTACCCGATTTAAAATCTTCAATTTCCAGAATGTCTTCTTTTTTATCTTTATAAGGAGACGTGTAGATACGTTTTGATTTTAATGTTTCAAAATTGAATTCATCTACAAAAGGAAATTGCCCTTCCTTTGTATATCCGTCTCCAATTCTGTACAGATTGTTTTTTTCGATGGCTAAAACATATTTGTTATAGACATTTTTTTTAGTTTCGAAAACCCCCGGATCTGAATATACATCCTGTGAGTTACGATCTGTAATTAATTTTGGCTGCTGAGCAGGATTCGAGGGATTAATTAAATAAGTTTTGGTATTTCTGGTATCATACCATTCATCTGAAAGTACTGCCAGATTATCATTTCCCCAAACAATGTCATTGTAACGCTGAGGTGTTTTTACCAGCGATGCAGCATCTTTATTAAAAGGAGCTTCCCAAAGAAAAACTTCATCTCTAAATTCTACCTTATTGGCAGGATCTCCTTCGTCTAAGGCTACGACATAAGATAATGTTGCCGGCTTGTCATTTCGCCATGTCATTTCTCTTTTTCCTTTTCGAACAGCCATAAAACCCTTTGGCATAATTTCGTTTAAAGGAACTTCGTTTACCGTTTTAATCTCTTTTCCGCTAACATCATAAACTATGGTTTTTGATGGAAATCGGTTTAATGGAACCACATAAGAAAAAGGTTTTTGAATTGTCGTCAACATAATGTAGTTTCCGTCAGGAGAAATTCTCTCTCCGGCAAACATGGCAGCCTCTTTAAACAGAACGGCGTCACCATTTACTTTTACTTTATACAATTCAGAGGTGACGCTGTTTTCAAAATTAGCTTCGTCATTCTTGTTTTTCAGCATGTCAGGGTAGGTTCTGTTTTGTGATTTTTGTCCGGAAGTGTTAGAAATAATCGGGCCGGTTGGTAAATCTTTTTTAGAATCTAAAAGCGGCTGTCTGTTTTTTGGAAGCATTTTCACGATAATAGTTTCACTATCCGGAAACCAGTTAAATGGGTTTCCGAGATTAGCATTAACCCTCGCTTCTGTAAGTTTTACAGCCTGAGCAGAAGCAACATCTAAAACCCAAAGTTCTACACCCGAATTTGTCGTGTGGGAGAACAACACTTTCTTGTCGTTTGGTGACCATAAAATGTTCGTGATTTTAGGATTTTCAGGCAGACCTTTAACCTGAATTTCTTCTTTACCGCTAATTTTTCTTAATTTAAGATTAGTTGTATAAGTTGCTGTGCTCGAGATATTGGTAACAGGATTAATTCTTAAACCCGCTAAGCGCACTTCGTCCTGATTTAAATCGTCCAGCGTTTTATATGTGTTTCTGTACAAGAAGAGCATATTTTCCTTTTTCGTATCCATAGATACAGTAGGAGCTCTTTGATAATCTGCCAGATCTAAAATTGATTTTGAGGGTTTTTGGTACGTTAAATTCTCCTGCGCGTAAGAGAAAAAACCGATGTTTAAAAGCAATAACAACGTAACCTTTAATTTCATAAGTTGAATTTTATGGGTTTATAAAATGGTATTCAAAATGTTTGTCTAAGATACTTTTGTCTTGTTACATTTTTGTTCTTAATTTCAATTTTTTTCATTGATTCTGCTTAAAAGCTAACTTTTTGTAAAACAATTTATTTTAAATACTCTTATAATTAAAGTATATTAAATTGATAATTACGAAAAAAAGAGTAATTTGTACTCTAATGTTTTAAAGTATACTTAAATTTGCATTCGAAATTTTAATAAATAAAAATACATGATGTATCATTCAAAAATAGCTGGTTTAGGATATTATGTCCCTGATAATGTGGTGACAAATGATGATTTGTCTAAGATAATGGATACCAATGACGAATGGATTCAGGAAAGAACCGGAATTCAGGAGCGAAGACACATTATTCGTGGAGAAGATACTACAACTTCAATGGGAGTAAAAGCTGCTAAAATTGCAATCGAACGTTCGGGAGTTGCTAAAGAAGATATTGATTTCGTGGTTTTTGCTACATTGAGTCCGGATTATTATTTTCCAGGACCAGGGGTTTTAGTGCAGAGAGATTTAGGTCTGAAAACGGTTGGTGCATTAGACGTAAGAAATCAATGTTCCGGATTTGTTTATGCAATTTCTGTTGCCGATCAATATATTAAAACCGGAATGTATAAAAACATTTTAGTAATCGGATCTGAAGTTCATTCTACAGGATTAGATATGACAACCCGCGGGCGTGGTGTTTCGGTAATTTTTGGAGATGGGGCGGGAGCGGCAGTACTAAGCCGTGAAGAAGATCTGACAAAAGGAATTTTATCTACACACTTGCATTCAGAAGGGCAGCATGCCGAAGAGTTAGCTTTACAGGCACCGGGAATGGGAGCTCGTTGGGTAACAGATATTTTGGCCGATAATGATCCGAATGATGAAAGTTATTATCCTTATATGAACGGACAATTTGTATTTAAAAATGCAGTAGTTCGTTTTGCAGAAGTAATTAACGAAGGTTTAGAGGCAAACGGACTTCAGGTTTCGGATATTGATATGCTGATTCCGCATCAGGCGAATTTGAGAATTTCGCAGTTCATTCAGAATAAATTCAAATTAAGCGACGATCAGGTTCATAATAATATTCAGAAATACGGCAATACTACGGCTGCATCTATTCCAATTGCTTTAACCGAAGCCTGGGAACAAGGAAAAATCAAATCTGGAGACACAGTAGTTTTAGCAGCTTTCGGTAGTGGATTTACCTGGGCAAGTGCTATTATCAAATGGTAGAATAATATCATCTTACCTTATATTTTTTAAAACCTGCTTCGTGTTTGAAGCAGGTTTTTTTATTTCTATATTTTTATTTTGGCTGTCAGGCTGAGCGGAGTCGAAGCCCACGTTCTTATTGGCGCGCCCTTCAACTCAGATCAGGTGACAAGTATTACTTTTATGTATTGTTTTTGTTTTAGATTGAGATATTTTTTTTGTCAGGCTGAGCGGAGTCGAAGCCCACGTTTCAATTGGAGCGCCCTTAGACTCCGCTCAGGGTGATAAGTATTACTTTTATTTATTGTTTTTATTTTAGATTGGGATATTTTGGCTGTCAGGCTGAGCGGAGTCGAAGCCCACGTTTCAATTGGCGCGTCCTTCGACTCCGCTCAGGGTGACAAGTATTACTTTTATTTATTGTTTTTATTTTAGATTGGGATATTTTTTTGTCAGGCTGAGCGAAGTCGAAGCCCACGTTTCAATTGGCGCGCCCTTCGACTCCGCTCAGGGTGACAAGTATTACTTTTATTTATTGTTTTTATTTTAGATTGGGATATTTTTTTTGTCCGCTGAGCGAAATCGAATCCCACATTT